>JACCDO011823136.1_pt1 | contig 33786 bp, 32 predicted proteins | sample 7446101 | NCBI WGS metagenome assembly JACCDO01 (sample SAMN15323440, study PRJNA562643) | freshwater metagenome | isolation source: river surface water | place: USA:Blue River Watershed | collected 2017-08-16 | reverse complement strand
ATCACCTCTATTCATTTTTTTTGCGTATCCAATAAATGCTAAAGCCATTATGCTATCACCTGAACCTAATACTCCGTCTTGATATAACCCTCCTAAACGTTCATATGCTCTTCTTGTCATAGCCCAAGCAAAACCTGGATGCCAATAATCTACACCCTTTAAACTATATTTCTTTTCTTTTGCAAAATTATAACCAAAACTACTAAATACATTCATTGTATTTTCCTGCTTATCCATATCAATACAATGACTAAATAATTGTACCACATCTTTACACCCATTTAATACTTTTAATGCATCTGTAACCCAAGATGCACTATCAAATTCTATATCAGCATCTATCCACGCAAATGCTTTCCACGAACTTGGTAACAACTTTTTAACGGCTATATTTATCATATTTTCTTTATGCCAAATTGGAATATCTGTATAAAGTTGCAAATGGTTTGGATTATTTTTATCTGTTACAATAAATTTTTGCCCTTTATAAGCTAATTCAACAGCAAATAAACGCACATTTGATTCCTCTTCTTCAAACCGTTTTACAAATTCTTTCCATAATATGTAGCGAGTTGCATATAAACAAGGATTTGAAATAACAATTATAACATTTAATTTGTCTTCAATAGGATCATTATTCATTATAGCTGATTTTATCTCATTAAAATGATATGTAATATCATCTATTTCAATTCCATTTATAATTGTCATAATATACAAATTAAAAATATATTTAATATATTATTTAAACTAAAATATTAACTAAATTATATATAAGTAGCTAATGTCTAATATTTTTCTAAATCAAATTAATTCTTTAGGTTCTTCTTATTCTAAAGCTTCCATATGGGGTAAAATACTTCTATTTACCGTTTTACTACTTTTGTTAGTTCTTGCCTTTAAAGGAATTAAAACCTCAAATGGATTAATAGAAGGTTTCGAACAAAATGACCGCTTTTTACTTAAATCCGGAAACGATGTTTATGACGACTTTTACACCGAAATTTACGACTATTTAGTATTTAATAATATTAAAGATGAATATGAAATTGGGGAAATTATAAATAAAACTGAACCAACTAGTCATAGTCGTATTTTAGACGTTGGATGTGGAACCGGACATCACGTTGCTTCCCTTGCATCTAAGGGCTATGATATTTTAGGAATTGATATTTCACCATCTATGATTAAAAAAGTTAAAAAAGAATATCCACAATACAAATTTGAAGTTGCTGATGCTACAAACCGTGACAATTTTGAGCCGAGTACGTTTACTCATATTATGTGTATGTATTTTACGGTTTATTATATTAAAAATAGATCGCAATTTTTTACCAATTGTTTTAATTGGCTAATGCCAGGTGGATATTTTATAATACATTTAGTCGATAGAGACAATTTTGATCCTATTTTGCCTCCCGGAAATCCATTATTGTACGTTTCCCCTCAACGTTATGCAAAAGAACGCATTACAACCACAAAAGTAAAATTTACTGACTTCAGTTATAGCGCTGACTTTAAATTAGATAAGCAAAATAATGTTGCTAGATTTGAAGAAAAATTCAAAAATGATAGTGACGGCAAGGTGCGTAAAAATGAGCATATTTTGTATATGGATGATTTAGAAACAATAGTCCAAGAAATACAAAGCACCGGATTCTTTTTAGAACAAAAAATTGATTTACTTCAATGTCAATATGAATATCAATATCTTTATATATTTGTTAAACCAAACTAATTATGAAATCTGAAATCGTATTTATTCAACCCTTAAATTTAGAAGTCGAATTTATTGTTGGTCGTTGCCAAGAAGAAAATCATAAAGCAATTGATTTAGGAGAAGAAGATGACATATGGTTTCACGCAAATGATATGTCATCGTGTCATATAATTTGTTTAATAAGTAAATGTAAGAGCCAAAATAATTTGGAACTTAACAAAAAAGATTTAAAATATATTATAAAACAAGGAGCAATATTATGTAAAAAATATACTAACAAAGCAAAAAATGAAAAGAATTTTGAAGTAGTATATACCGAAATTAAATATTTAGAAAAAACAAAGATTCCAGGCCAAGTTATACCTAATAAAATGAAATATATTAAAATATAAAAAATAAACTTAAACACAAAACAATAATATTATTATAGTTAATGTTTTCAATGCAATCTGTACCAGTATCATTTCAAGAAGTATGGTCTAATGAAATTAAATATGTGCGTATAAATCCCCATTGGACTTTGGAACAAATGATTTGGACTGTTAAACCTGTTGTAAAAAAAATATTTAGATTAGAAAATTATGATATTGATATTGTTCCCATTAATCAAATGTATAATATTTTACACGGAATTATACCTGAATTAGGACCAAAATTAGTTGAATCTAATATAGCTATTCGTAATTTATGGGGTTTACGATTAGATATCCGTTTTTTTGTTAGAAGAAAGAATTATGTTTATCCACAATTAGCAGAATTAAATGTTAAAATAGATGAATGTGAATGTTGTGCTTCAGAAACATATGTAAGACGACATTACGAGTGTAAACATTTAATGTGTGAAACGTGTTATTGTAAGGCAAATAAAAAATCAAAGTTGTGTCCTGTTTGTAAAAGTGCTTAAAATAATATTTACTGTAAATATGTTTTTTTAAAATATGTATAAGATTTAATGATATTATACATATTATTGGGATTTATAATGATGATAATTTTGTTTTTTATTTTTATTCGCATTAAATATCAATTTTGGGCTTTACAGCCGGTATATCATTATTATGATATCCAATATTGGTTTTATAATAAAGGAATAATAAGAGAAGAATTACCTACAAAAAACAAATACACGAATTTAAAAGAAATAAGAACCTTTGAATACAATAAACTAACTAACAACAGAAGAAAAGAAGGAGTAACTTTAATACAATATAACTATTTAAGAAATAAAAATGGCACAATTTATTTTCCAAAAGAAAACAATATTTATCCTTATTTTGAAGGCCATTCTAATAAATGTTTTTGGACTTATTTTTGGAAACCTGATACATTATTTGAACCAAAAACTAACAAAACAATTGATACTCGGCGACTAATTGGAATCATTACTAGTCGTCCATTAAACGTCCAAATAAATACTTCTAAAGGTATAAATAATTTTTCTTTAAATTATGTTGACTATTTATGTGTTGAAAAGGGATTAAGAAAAAAAGGGATTGCACCACAATTAATTCAAACGCACGAATATAATCAATCACATAATAATAAAAAAATATGTGTTAGTTTGTTTAAAAGAGAAGACGAATTAACGGGAATTGTTCCATTAACTGTTTATAATTCTTATTGTTTTAATATGAAAAATTGGTTAAAAATACCTTATCTGTTAGAACAATATAAACTACTGGACGGTGATAAACAAAATATTTATTATTTTTATAATTTTATAAAAGAAAATGCAAAACAGTGGGATATTATTATTTGGCCTGATATAAGTAATTTAGTTTCATTAATTGAAAGTAAAAATGTATTTATAAAAATGATTTTATTGGATACCGAAATTCAGGCAGTTTATCTATTTAAAAAAACGTGTACTAAAATTAATAATAATGAAAAAAAAGAAATTATTGATTGTTTCTCATCAATAAATCATAATTTAACTAATGCTAATTTTATAACTGGATTTAAAGTTGCGTTACAAAGCATTCGACAAAAATATCCTAATTATGGATACTTAATGATTGAAGACATAACTAACAATAATATAATTATAAATAATTTACAAATTAAAACACATCCATATGCAATTTCACCAACAGCATATTTTTTTTATAATTTTGCTTATTCTACTTTTTTGTCAAATAAATGTTTAATTATTAATTAATTTTGATGATGTAAAGAAATAATTATTCAATTATTTTATCGTAATTTAAATTATATTGCGGATCAAATAAAATAATTTCCTTTATATTCATTTTGTAAAGTATTAAATCTGGGAACCAAAAACTTTTGGTATTTTTTTGGTAAACGCCACTTATATCATACTTATTATTATTCAACAATTTACATAAATTTAAAATGGCATTTTTATCAAACTCATAAAAACTCAGTCGATTCATATTGTTATTTTGTTTCATAAATATAGAACTAATCTTAAAATAATTTATTTTAATTAATAATTTTTTTAAAATACTATTTCCATCACGCATTAAAATATCCATAAACTTATTTTCTATTAGATAGTCGATTAATTTCATAAAATTATATTGTTCTTCTAAACTTAAAAATCCAAAACAAAAATTAAACTCATATAAAGCTTTCTCATTTTTAGTCATTGTTAAATACGGGTGTTCTATTTTTATGTTTTTAATTTGTTCTTTCGTTAAATTTATTGTTGTTGTTAATTTTTTCTTTGTTAGTTTAAACAGATTTTCAATTAATAATTTGTTTGATTTGTTAATATCTAATAATTTTGTCTCATTTTTAAATCTCCACTTATAAATATGATTATCCTTTGTTTTATAACTTTTTGCAACAGTTAAATCACCAAACCATCCGGAAACTTGGGATAAACATTTATTGTGATATTTTTTTACTTGTTGTGTATCATATTCTAATATATCTTCTCCTTCAAAACTTTTTGCAGCATAAATAGGATAACCTTCTTTAAACGTTTTTACCAAAAATGTTTTATTTTTCTTAGTTTTATTATTTAATATTTTATTTTTTTTGGTATACATACTTTAATAAAATATTATAATTTCTTATTATTTTTAAGTTCCTTTTTTAATAATATAATTAGGGGTCCCACAAAACACACAATAATATGTATTCAATTGTGCCGGCGAATATGGCACCGCATTATGTCTTTGACACTTTATACATTTTGTTAGTGCCGGTATCTGAAATATTTTATTATATTCCGGATTTTTATACTTTAATTGATTTTTATAACCTTTATACATATATTGTAAATATATTTTAAATTATTACAATTAGCGTTTCTACATTTGATTTATCAGACATTATTGTACCCGATAACGCATACATATAATAAGTATATATACCAGATTCTTTCGCGTAAAAATTTACTGTATTAAATGTTCCCGACACTTCAAATATTTGCACATCATTTTCAAATACCAAATATGATGACACCGGCAAACATACGTCACTTTGTCTCCAATTTAATGTTATTATATTTGTTGTATCATCTATTGTTACATTTTCTATTACTGGAACACTTGGTCTTATTGCACTTTGTAATGATACATCGTCTTGGCCTCCTGAAGAATTAGGCCATTTATTTCCACTATTTGTCATTATGTATCTTTGTTTTGGATACCAAGTTGGCGTCCCATCATTCCAACATAGCTCCTGTATTGGTCCAGGAACATCTGAATCAGTCGTTAAATTACATAGCTGTTGTGATATTGTTTCCACTATTTCTCCGGTACATATGTTTTCTCTTACTGAACATACCAGCGTTCCGCCATCTTGTATTACAAGTGGATCTACAGGAACTATTCTTGGAACAACTGGTAGTATATCCGGTCCTGGTGGTCCCGGCGGTGGTGGCGGTGGAGGAACAGATGGTGTGTCTGATGATGTTTGTGAATTATCTGGCAATACGGGATTATTTGGAACTATTGGCTGTAAACAAGTTACTGGTAAAGTAGTTGGACCTAAGTTTTGACCAGTTATTGGGTCTATTGCTATATTTACTATATTTCCAACACGCTTTAATGATAATGTATTTGGATTTGAATATCCACTCATCGATTGCGTACCCCAAGTTGTATTTCGGTTAACCCATTGTCCTTTTGCTATTTTTGAATATCGTTGAGCTTTTGTTAAACCAGCACTATTTGCCTTATATTGTAATATATTACCTTTATTTAACATCGCCATATGATAGCCTAATTGAGCCGCAGGTACAACTTGTTTTGTATAAGGTAATTGAACAAATCCAGTTCCGTCATCTATATTTGGTTCAAAAGTACAACTATTTTGGACTCGAGACCATAATCTAGGTGGTTGTGGTAAATAACACACACTACCAATATTATTATAATAAGCCATTATCTATATTATTATAATAAAAATATATATTTATTACGTCGAATTACCATAAAAATACCAACGTAATGATAAATAATTTGTATTCTTCTTATTTAAACTATTTAATAAAGAACCTTTCATATTTGTATCCGGACCTTTATTTACTAATCTATTTATTTCACTTGTTCCTAAAGCATAACTGTAATATTTTAATTCAGATATGTTACCAGAAAATCCACCATTTGCAGCAACATATACATCTCCATAATTCTGCTTTGGAACTCCGTGTAATTCATAACTCTTTACAACTAATCCATTCATATAAATATCCATTGTCGTATTTTGACAACGAATTATTAAATTAAACCACTTATTGATTGGTATATCTTCTACTGTTATTTGTTCGTTTATTACGTTAAATGTATTCATAAATATTATTAAATTATTTGTATTTGGTGCTATATAAACACCTGGAGCATTATTTGGGAAATTTAATCCTTGTGGTTCTTCTTGGCTTGCTTTTGGATTTGAAGCAAAGTCATTTCCTTTATAAAATACACATCTATATTGCCCATCATTATATGTCAAATCATCTATATAAATCCATACAGACCATGTAAATTCAATACCGTCAGTTGCATTTACTGAACGTTTAATAGTGATTGCATTTGGATTATCGGGATCTTGAGGAATAACGATTAACTGTCTTGCATCAACCATACCATCAACCAGTGTTGGATTATCAGGTGCAGTCAAAAAATATCCTAAAATCATCATTCCTAAACGAAATAATAAAACAAAAACAAATAAAACTAATAAAAGAAATGCTACTTTTGCTACAAGACTATTTGAATCCAAAAATTCTTTTGTTGCATTTACATAATTATTTGTAGTTCCTTGAAATTGATTAAATGCTGAACCACTTGAACTATTATTTTGGTAATCCATTCTTATATATATTTATAGTAAAAATTTTATTTTATTTAATTTATTTATTTATACATAGAACAACCTCGACGTCCACAATATTTACCAAAATAATTGGGACAGTAATTAGGTACAATACTTACAACATAATCATGTTCTTTTTTACAATCATCATTTGATGGTTCCGGATTAAACCAATCATATATATCCAAATAAGTATTTATTGTGCTATCCTTTAACAATTTAAATGGACGTCCATGTTCAAAAATACCCATTTTTGTTCCTGGTATCCTATTTTTTCGTAAATATTTCGGAACTATTTCTGAACTATTATTTGGAATACACATATTACGTTCATCTATCATTTTTTGTAAGTCTGTTTGAAATTCCTTTAATTCTGACATAAGTAATTTAATAACATTATCTTTATATTATTTTTATATTACTTTTTAAAACGAGCCATTAAACAACCAATTGAATTACACCCCGGTTCAAGACAACGGCGTCCAGTAATATCTGGACAACGATCAAAGCTTGGTGTGTATTTAGGCATTAATGTATCTATTATATTAGAACAAGTATCAAGTATTCCTTTTTCTTTATATGGTCTTCCATGTTCTGCTACAACCATAAGAGTATTATTAATATATGGTTGTCCATGTTCTGCTACAACCATATATGTTTGTGCTATACCTTTATCATTAAGTCTGTTTAAATCTTGTTCAAATCTATTTGGACCCTCTAATTTAGTTTGAGGTATATTATAATTTGGTACAAAATTGTTGCGTTCATTTATAAGTTTTTGTAAATTTTTTTGAAATTCATCCAATTCAGATAATTCTGCCATTTACTTAATAATTATTATATTATATATTTAAGTAAAAATACTTAAAAATATATTAAACAATATATTTTATGATTGAAATTTGTAATTTTAATATACAAAATGTTGATAGAGATACTATTTTACAAATGGTAAAAGAAGAACAAAAGGTACGTTATTCTAAAGAAATTCAAACTATTTATACAAATCAATATTATTCAACACAAAATAATCCAAATTATATTCCAATTAATATAGAACAAGAAGTGCAGAAATATATATTACGAATGTATGGATATAATGATGGTGAAGAATCTCTTAAGGAATACTGGAAAATTCCCTCTACTTATTGGGAAGTAGAGGAAATAAAGAATAACCTATTCTATATGAAATTAAATATATTTAAATATCCTGAAATTAATTTAGAAGATAACTTAATTGATGTAACTTTACTTAATTATAAAACAAATGAACTAACAAATTTAGCTTCATTACAAACACCAAATAGGCCATTAGTTATTTTAGCCGGAAGTATGACCTGACCTCCATTTAGAGCCTCATTAAATGCGTATCAGACTTTTTTTGACAAATATAACGCAGTAGCTGATATTTATATTTTATATATTTTAGAAGCACATTTTGTTGAAAAAGATGCTGATGGCAATTTTATTGGAGGCTGGCCTATAGGTTATCAATATAATTATGAACAACCAAAAACAATAGAAGAGAGGAAAAAGATGGTTGAATTAATGATGGATGAATATCATCCAACTATTCCAATAATGATTGATACTATGGAAAACGAATTTCAAAATACATATAATCCGTGGCCTGATAGAGCATTTGTATTTTTAAATGGGAAAATTAAGTATATTTCTAAAATTAATGATGATGGAACGAGAAATACATTTTGGACCACAGAAATTGCGACTTTATTGGATAATTTATAAGTTTATTATAAATAATTTGGAATGATAAACTAACAAATTCTTAATTTGCTTGTTAGTTTTGATATAAAATATATTTTATAATTTTAAAGTGTAAAACTACTATTTTCAACGTCATTTTCCATAACCGTTACTTTTACTGAATATTTACCGAATAAATTACTTAACCAATTTCCTCCATATCCCTTCTGATATATATTCCACGCTTTTTGGGGGTCACAAGAGTCAGCCCAAAACTGGAAATTATCCGTATATCCGGAAAATCCTCCTAATGGCGTTATATACACTGGAGCACTTGAATCTACCTTTGCAACACCTGGTAATACACTTGTTCTTACTAATTTTCCGTCTAAATAAATATCTAATGTGCGATTATATGTGCTTATTAATAAATTACACCATTTTTGTATTGGAACATTTGCAACAGAAACAGTATGTACTATTGAATCAGAACCAGATTCTGGAACTTCATCTAGACCGGGATAAACTGACATTGAAATAATGAGATTATTTTCCAATGCACCTAATGTGGCAGAAGGACACGGTTGTTTTTCAGTTGCACCATCAGTCATACGACCAAAAATTATTTTAGGTTCTCCATAACGATAATTCCAATCGTCAACAAAAAACCAAATAGAATAAGTAAAATTACTACTTCCAGTTGAAGTCGAATTTTCTAAACTACTTGGATCCACTTTTTGCATAGTTTTAGCAGATACAAACCCACTTAATGTATTCTTATCTTGAACAATATATTTATAAATAATATATAACAAAACAATTATTATTACTATTATTAATATAGTTTTTACTTCCATTTATATTATACAATTAGAAATTTTTAATTATATAATATTTTTTTGTTAGTTTGTAAATCTTGACAATTTATAATTTTTATCACCAGTTACTATCGGCGGATTACTATTCTTTAATGTATTATAAATATTATTAACTGTGACCACATTTATTGGTTCCCTAAAATACACTAAATTTGCTACACTACCTGAAATACCATCATTTGAACCAACTGTTAACATATCGTATTTTAAATATGGAACAACTTCTATTGCTGATTTAACTAACTCACCATTATAAAATACATCTAAAGTTCCACCATTATAGTTTAATACTATATTATTCCACTTTTGTAAAAGTACATTTGTATTTTTGTATATTATGCGTTCATTTACAGCATCATCTATCGGTATATTTGCATTTATACTATGTGCCGTTTTATCCGCATCTAAATTTATTTTTACTTCATTCCATTTCACTATATCTTCCTTTCTTAAACCCGTTTGCTCCTGTATGTAATTATATACTGGTTCAGAACTTTGATTTACTGAAATAAATAAAGTGTTAGTTGATGCGTCATATTTAATAGCCGGATTATTACCATACGATAATAATGTTGAATGAGTTATATATGATTTATTTGTGCTTGGAGGAAAAGAATCAATATAAAACCAAAATGATAACGCATATTGATAATTATGTGTGTCTGGACTCGTAATTCCATTTAAATCTTGATAACTTGCAACACTAAATTCCGAGTTTAATGGCACTGGTTCGTTTATATATTGTGTTCCACCTTGGCTAACCAAACGCGTTTGCATTATTGGTATTGCAAAAAAGTCTATTAAAAAATATCCCACAACTAATATTAGAGCCACAATTAACATCTTCTTTTCACTTGGCGTTGGTGGGCTAAAACCAGAAGATGTATCTGTTGTTAATCCAAGCAAGTTAGATATAATATTTAAGACGTAAACTAGTATACAAGGAATATATAATAATGTATTAATTGTTAAACGATATATTGGTGATTTTTCAAAATATCCGCCGGCAGTTACTAATTTATATAAAATTCCGATTAATGTACCTAGTAAAATGAAATTAATTAAATAATGTTTCCAAGAATTATATGAATTATATTCGGAGCTATTATCCAATATTCCTAATACTTTTAAAACCCCATAAATCATTAATCCGGATAATGTTAGTGCAATAATCATATAAGACCCTTTGGCTAAAAATGATAAAAACGTTGGAGAACCTGGAAACAAATTAGATTTAGATGGGTTAGCTAAAAAATATTGATAAATATATATCATTGCAAACATAACTAAACTAACAAATATAGAAAAGAAAATAATTGGTCCCCCATATTTTGTCATTACTGAACCTGGATTAACCAAATAAAGTAAAAATACAAAAGTTACAAATGCAACAAAGTATATAGTCCATTTGCTTCTTAAATCATAAATCTGTTTTATTTGTATAGGAATTTGATTTGCTATGGATTGGTCTTTTTGTTGAGAATAAAAAAACAAGGTCGAAGATACTATAATAAATAAAAATATTAAGGCAATATTTAAAATAATGGAACTATTATTAGCAGGAGGTTTATCGTCAAATATTCCGGCAGCAGCTAAAACAGAAAAGAATCCTCCTAAAGCTATAGCGAATGTTAAAACTATTAATGATGGAACAAAAAGAGAGCTACTACTGAAAGAAAATTGTGATAGAAAGGATAAAGAAGGATTAGATTTAAAAACGAGAATTTCTTTGATTAAAAATATTATGATAAATAGAAATGGAAGTGTAACAAATATTTCTTTACCAAAAGAATAAGAAAATGCGTTTGAATTTAATTTATATGTTATTACTGCAACTATTAGAAATAGAAACAATATAACTAACAAAAAATTATATGATGTTAGTTTATTTTCTAAATTTGGTTCCATATTGTTGTAATATATAAAGACAATAATATGATAAATATAAATTATTTATTTATTTATATATATTATAAATATGGCCGCTAATGTTAATACAAATGTATATTCAACTATGGTTAATAATAATTCACGCATTATTGATGAACAACAAGTTATTTTAGAAAATTATATAAAACAAATTCAGACAAATTTGCTATCAAATAGTTCAATTGAATTAAATGATATAGATAATTTTTATGATAAACTTGAGAAAAAAAGAGAAGAAATAAGGGAACTTAAGAAAATTATTGATAATATTAAAGAAGAAACAAATAAAATAAATAACTTAAAAAATGAAATTAATGAATTAGTTGATGAAAAGCTCATTGTATTAAATAAAAATAAATTTGACTTTGGTTTGCAAGGAATTGTTAAAACAAAATTAAGACAAATGCCTAATAATAATTTTACTGAAGAGCAACAAAATTTAATTAATGCTCCTTATAAACGTATTGGAGGAAAAATAAAAAATAAAAAATAAATATTTATATATTATATGGACGAATTGGATATAGATACTGATATGGATAATGTGTCAAATGAAGAAATATTCATTAAATTTGCATCATTTGGAATATTAAAAAATGTTTTACATCAAACAAAAATATTAAGAGACCGACTTTTAAGCCTTAAAATCATATCTCGCGACAAGTTGCAAGAGTTTAAGAATAATTCACAGACATCTACAGACCAAAACTATAATAGCATTTATACATTTTTAGAAATGGCCAAAGAAACACTTAATAATTTAGATACTGTAAATAAAAATTTTATGACAAAACTTGATAAGTATACGGATACATTAGATAAATATGATTTAGAATTAGATGAATTTTCCAAAAAAATTAACGACAATAAATTAGATTATGGATTACAAGGGCAACTTAAATCCAAATTTAGAAAAACATCTTCTAAACCAGTTATGACGGCAGATCAGGAGGAAATATATGACGAATTAATGTCGAATCCTGATATAAAAGTTGGAACATATGGTCGTGGAGGCAAACAACGAACTAACAAAAAAAGGAAACAAAAACACATTCATAAAAGAAAACAAACAAAACGCAATAATAAAAGAAAGAAAACTAATAAAAAATATTAAATCTAATAATATACAATAATATTAGTAGATTTATATTAGATTACATATTTTCAGCTGCTGTTTTTTGTCCATGACATTCACGACATAATGCCACTAAATTTGACACATCATTTCCACCTCCGTGTTCTAATCTTATTCTATGATCTACTTCAAATGTATGTGTTAGTTTGTTTTTACATTGTCCACACTTCCAATCTTGCATATAAGCTACATATTTTTTCTTTGTTTCACTTACAGAACGTTTGGTTGGCTTTGGTCCAGATAACATATTACGATGTTGTTGTGCTTGTAACACTGGATTATAACCAGAATTAGGATATAAATCATTATTTAATGTTTCCATAAAACTTCTATTATAACCATTACTAGTTTGTTGTGTAAAATCAAAAATTGGACTCAGCATATCTGCTGAAGAACGATCTAATGGCATATATTTAATTAAGTTGTTAGTATATAATAACAATTCTTTTGTATTTTTTGGATTTCTTTTAAGAATAATATATAAAAAAATGGCAACACCAGCAATAAAAATCATTTTATAATATTTTTTATATGATAAAAATAATCTGGTATATTTTCCGTCGTGATATGAATTATACATTAAAAAAGCAGTTACAAATATTATAAATAATTCTAATCTCATATATATTCCAAATATTTTTATAAATTATAACCTACTAAACGTCGTCCTAAACTGTTTATCTCAGGCATAGGTAACTCAATTATTTCTTTTACTGTTGCTCCATATGTACGTGGCATTTTAGGAAATAATTTTGCTTTACAAGGCCAATGGCTTGTCATTCTCATTTCTTCAAATGCCTTAATTTTCTTTTTAATATCCTTTTCTAATGCTTTATTACGCGGCATATAACATAAATACACAACACATCTAAAGTTTTGTTGTAAACGACCTTTTCTAGGTTCTACACCACAATGTATACTTCTTGAATCCCAAAATACCATCGAACCTTTAGGACACTTAATTAGTACCTCTTTACAACCCTTATTTTTGTAAAAATTAATATGTTCCTCTAATTCTAATTTAAACCAATCATCTTTATCTTTAATACCAAATGTTTCCGCAAATTCTTTATGAAAATTATTACTTCCTTCATAAACAGAAAGTGTTGCGTCTCCTTCATTTACATCAAATGCAGTAACCCAACTTTGAACGCATTCAAAGTCATTTCTTAAATAACTTTGGTCACTATGATGCCACGTTTTTCTATGCCAACCAATATTAGTAACTTCAGATGGCATATGAAACGATGCCGCATCAAAACTAACTAACAAATCTTCCGGTTTACAATTCCATAATTCAGCAAAGATATTAATACATTTTGGGTTTTGTCTTAAATTCCATATAAATTGAGCTTGCCCTAAACCATATTGTTGAATTAGCATCGAATGTTTAGGAAATAAATCTCGTATTTGCTTCCAAGATGTAGGGTCAGATTTAATAATAGGTTGTTCCCAGTCATAAGTCCATATTCCAAGTGTATCCCACATTCCTTGTTCTAATGCAGCACATTCTTCTTCATTTAATACGTTGGGAATGATGGCAACACCATATTTATTAATAGTATCTAATAAAGTACTACTAGTGCAAATATATTTTTCGTATTCGTAAGTAACTGATGTCATTTTTTAAATAATATTTTATAATTTATAATATATTTTTATTTGTAAAATATTATTTCAATTTTTTTTCAAATTTATTTTTTCGTGATTGTTTGCTTCTTTTTTTAAAAGTCTTTTTTGTTTTAACTTTACCTCCAACATCTTTTACAATAATGCTTGACTCAATATTTTGTAAAATATTATTTAATATTGTTAGTTCATTAACTAACAAATTAGTGTCAATAATTTCATTTGGTTTAGAAAACAAAAATTGTTGTATTATTTGTTTAATTTTATTCGTGTATTCTTTAAATATTTCCGCATTTTTGCTTTTATATATTTTTTCATATATAGCAACATATATCATTATAAACCCCCAAATATCCACATTTTTAATAAATATATTATTAAAATAACCAAACAAATCTATAGTCCCGTTGTTAGTCCATTTCTTTAAAATCTTTGATAAATATTCAACAATATAATAATAAGTAAAATCATATTCAATAAAATGTTCCTTAACTTTTTGTTTTTCAATAGAAACTAACTCAGATTCGGAGAATTGTGTAATTATATCATTTATAGCCTCTAAATGTCCTGCACCTCTAATTTCATTCCAAACAAAAATATAATTAATTACAAATTCTCTGATGGAGTAATATTCCGGGTTAGGATTCTTTAGTAAAAAATCGTCATATAATTTTAAGAATTCTCCATTAAATAATATTACGGAAAAGGGAACATTAAATTGAAATGGTCGTCGATATAATGAACGTGGAACTGCGTTTTCTAAGGGAGTTCCATAATGAATAGATAATCCCCAATCAATTAAACGTGTCCTAAATGTTTTATCAACTAACACATTGGAATCTTTAACATCACAATGGAAAACATTTAATTGATTCATTGGTAAAATACCATTAACTAACAAATCAATCAATGAGTTATTTAAATGTATGATATTATTTTTTGTGAAATATTTATTAACAAATTCTTCAACATTAATGCCGCCATTTGGCATATTAATAACTAACAAATCATCTAAAGATTTATTAATAGTTTTTTTTGTATATCCGCGTTTAGAAAGTGCTTTACATTTTTTAAAGTTTTTTAAATCAGAATTTGTTAGTTTATTTGGTTTACAAATTGAAAAATTATCCAATAAAAAATATTGTTTATAATTTGGTATAGTTTGTAAAAGGTTTTTGAATTCTTGAATATGTTTAAATTCTGACTCGGCATTTTTTTTAATCATTAATTTACTTAAACCGGGACTACGAGGATTTTTCCAACTATCTTCTAACGCACATTGTAATGGGGGGTCGAAAATACATCCAAATCCTCCTGATGCTAATACATCGCCTCCTTTTCCATTATATATCATTATACTAATATATAATGATATAATTATATTTTGTTAGTTTATTTCTTGTTAACTTTTGTATTTTTTCTTTGTTTTTTTTGAGCTTTTCTTGTGAAAGATTTATGGTTGCGTTTTTTGCCTCCTAAAAGTGCTAATCCTAATCCTAAAAATCCAAGTGATTCTGCTACATTAAACATTTTAAATTTGCCTTCAATATCTCCTTTAGATTTTTCGACAACTGTTTCTTCATCAATTTGTTGATCTTCGGGAATATTTAAGCTAGTTTGTATTAATTGTAATAAATCTTTAGAAGTTTTAAGCATATTTTCGACAACAGATATTTTTGAATCAAGGCTTATATCATCAGTTTCTTCTTTTATTTTAGTTAAAATAGATTTGTATAAAACTAAATTAGCTAAAATATTGGCATTAACTGCGACAGCAGATTTGTTTAAATTATCAAGTGATACAGGAATATTAATGGTTGCTTCTGATTGTGCATCCTCATTTTTTAATTCTTCTTCCATCATATATTTATATCTATATTATTTATTATATAAATAAACAATTAACCCTGTTGCACCCATAATTACCAATGTATATATTATCTTTTCTTTTAGCTTATAATATTCCTTAAATTTTACATCTTTTGGTTTATATTCTTCATAATAATTAAAGTAAAAATCATTTAATGTTATTTTCGGCTTTTCCAACTTTTCATTTATCTTATTATGTATAAAATGAATCCATCTAACAAATGAATCTCTTGAATCTAAATATGCTGTTATCGGGTATTCATCCAATAATTTTAAAAAATCACTACCCACTTCTTCAACTGGTATAAATAAAGGTAAATTTGAAATGAATTCATAATATTTCTTTTTTGTTACCTCATTTGGACGATGAGGATACGATAATGCTATTGTATGTAAAAAAAACCAAAAATGGGGACCCCAAACATTCGGATCTAAAGCAGGCATTTAATCTACTATTATAATTATAAAATAAAAGACATATTTTAATTCATTTTTTATAAAAAAAGATATAAAAACATTTCAACAAATATACAAAGATAATGAGTAAAAATAATTTATGTAATAATTGTGGTAAACAAGGACATCAATTTCATCAATGCAAAATACCAATTACAAGCCACGGCATCGTTTTATTTCGATTTACTCCCGAAAATGGCATTCAGTATCTTATGATTCGCCGTAAAAATACTTTTGGGTTTATTGATTTAATTCGAGGCAAATATGTACATAATAATTACGATCATTTAAAAATAATCTTTAACGAAATGTCTGTTGAAGAAAAAGAATTAATATTAAATAATGATTTTACTACTTTATGGAATAATATGTGGGGACCAGTTATGTCAACACAATTTAAAAGTGAAGAAGCTTCATCATCTAAAAAATTTGAAAGTCTTAAGACGGGCATTGAAACAGATTATGGGTTAATAACTTTAAAAAAATTAATCGAAGAATCTGAAACAGCTTGGTTAGAAACAGAATGGGAATTTCCAAAAGGTAGACGAAATTATATGGAAAAAGATTTGGATTGTGCTTTAAGAGAATTTGAGGAAGAAACGGGAATTTCAAAAAATGACATAACAATCATTGAAAATGTATTACCATTTGAAGAAATATTTATAGGTTCAAATCATAAGGCATATAAACACAAATATTTTTTAGCTTTTACTGATAAAATAAAAGACGATTTAAATAATTATCAACGTTCAGAAGTATCTAAATTAGAGTGGAAAACATTGGAACAATGTTTGTCTTCAATTAGACCATATAGTTTAGAAAAAAAAAGAATAATACAAAATATTAATAAAGTATTAGAAGAATATAGAATATATTAACTATATATAATAGAATGAGCACCAAAATTAAAAAAAAGAAAAATAAAATGAAAGAAAAAGCATTAACCATTGCCTCAAGTGTCGATAGTGACGTCTTAAGTGGAGATATTTGTGACGCAAATGAAATCAATATGATTTACAGCAAAAAATGTGGCAATAATAAAAAGCAACTCGAATTTGAAAAAGAAAATAGAGATGAATTAGCTAATCAACCTTTAAACGCAGACGACTCCTTTTTATATCCTAATTTAGATGATCCAAATTTTATCATTAAAATTGCCGAAAAAAAAGAATTTGCTGATACACGTTATGATGGTACTATTTATTCTGTCAAAGATTACGCCGATATTTTAGCAAAGGCTGAATACGAACTTTTACCACAGCAAGCATTTGTTAAAAACTTCTTATCATTTCAAACACCATATAATAGTTTGTTATTATTTCACGGTTTAGGTTCGGGTAAGACTTGTTCTGCTATAGGTGTTTGCGAAGAAATGCGAGATTATATGAAACAAATGGGAATTAATAAAAAAATTATTATTGTAGCTAGTCCAAATGTACAAGATAACTTTAAATTACAATTGTTTGATGAGAGAAAATTAAAATTAGTTGATGGAATATGGTCGATGAAGGGATGTTTAGGTAATAAATTGTTGAAAGAAATAAATCCAACAGGAATGACGGGATTATCAAAAGAAAAGGTAATACATTTAGTTAAAAACTTAATCAATTCGTCTTATTCATTTCAGGGTTATACACAATTTTCAAACGATATATTTAAAAAAGCTGGAAGAAAATCTGATTCTCTTGATACACGTATCAGAAATTTACAATATGAATATTCTGACAGCTTAATTGTAATAGATGAGGTTCATAATATACGTATTTCAGATGATAATGAAAATAAAAATATTGCGAAAAATTTAATGTTTTTAGCAAGTGCAGTATCTAATTTGCGTTTGTTATTGTTATCAGCAACGCCAATGTTTAATAGCTATAAAGAAATAGTCTGGTTACTAAATTTAATGAATATGAATGATAGACGCGGTATTATATCCGTATCAGATATATTTGATAAAAATGGTGAGTTTAAAAAAGATGCAAATGGTGACGAAATTGGTAAAGAAATGCTTATTAGAAAAGCTACTGGATACGTTTCATATATTCGTGGCGAAAATCCTTATACATTTCCGTTTCGTGTTTATCCGGATAGATTTGCACCAGATAATACTTTTAAAGGCATTGAAGAATATCCAAAATATCAAATAAATGGAAGACGAATACCAGATGATAAGAAAATAAATAAATTAAGTTTGTTTTTGAATTTGATAGGAAGTTATCAAGGTTTAGGATACAAATATATAATTAGTAGACTTTTAGGAAGAGAAGCATCTGTTAAACTAACAAAAGAAGGGAAAGAACGTAAAGTTAGTGCGTTTAAATCACAAAAATCCTTTGGTTATACTGATTTACAAATTCCAATTGAAGCCCTTAATATTATATATCCGTTTGAAGGTTTAGAAGAACTAGTCGAAGATTTACCCGATTTTGAATATGTAGAAGATGAAGAAGAACAAGTGATAGATATTTCCCCATCTAATAATGTTAAGGAAGTTGTTGAAGAAATTGATGATGTTATTTCAAATGGGCCGGTAATTACACCTACTGTGGATATGAAACCAGTTAGTAATCGCTCTAATGAATCTACCATAATTGAAGCTGATTTAGATGAAGCTGAATTAGATGAAGCTGAAGAAGAACCCGATGTATTACTATCATCTTTAAATAAGATATCCGCTTCTTCTAAACCAATCACAGAAAAATCTATTATTTCTGAAGTCGATAATGAAGATATTAATGAATCCGTTTCAAATAACAGTAGTGAAAGCGTTAAAAGTGAAAGCGTTAAAAGCGAAAGCGTTAAAAGCGAAAGCGTTAAAAGCGAAAGTGTTAAAAGCGAAAGTGTTAAAAGTGAATCATTATCTGATACCACTTCTGTTACAAAAAATTCATTTAGAAACTCAGTTATTACAAATACAAATGATTCCGGACTACATATTGTTGAAGGTTCAACTCAATCTCGTTTACCAAGTAAATTAGTAAAAGAAAATAAGAAAAGTAGTTCTGTAGAGTTGGTTAAAAAAGGTGGAGCAAAATTATTAATAGACCCAAAAGAACTAACAGGAGCACAAGGTTTGCGACGAGTTATGGATTATGTTGATTCAAAAACTCCGGCAATAAAGGGATTATTTGAATATAGAAAAGGCCAAGAGAAAATATTTCATCCAGATAATATCGGCAAATATAGCGCCAAAATAAAAAACATTTGTGAATCAATTTATAACACAGAAACTAACAAAGTATCAGATGGTATTATTTTAATATATTCTTCCTATATTGATGCAGGTATCATACCAATGGCTTTAGCATTAGAAGAAATGGGATTTACACGTGCAAACGAAAAGACAAAAACATTATTTAAAAGTGCACCGGTGCCTGCCGTAGATGTGAGAACAATGCAACCACCTACTGTAAAAAAAGATTTTAAACCAGCAAAATATATTATGATTACAGGTGATGGTAGATTAAGTCCCAATAATGATGCTGATGTTAAGGCAGTAACAAGCGATGATAATATAAATGGTGAAAAAATAAAAGTAGTATTAATATCTCAAGCGGGTTCAGAAGGTTTAGATTTTAAGGCAATAAGACAAATACACGTATTAGACCCGTGGTATAATATGAATCGTTTAGAACAAATTATTGGTCGTGGTGTGCGTAATTTTTCGCATAAAGATTTACCATTTGAAAAACGTAATGTAGAAATATTTTTATACGGGACAATTTTAGAAGATGCAGAACAAGAAGCAGCTGATTTATATGTGTATAGAAATGCGGAATTGAAGGCGACAAAAATAGGAAAAGTAACAAGACTTTTAAAACAAACAGCAGTGGATTGTATAATAAATCACGACCAAACTTTGTTAACTGGTGAAAATTTTGACGAGTTAGAGGAAAACAGAGGTTTAAAACAAATTTTATCAACGCATATTGAATTAGATAATTTTCAAGTAGGTGATATGGATAATTCGGCTACATGTGATTATATGAAATGCGAGTTTGATTGTTTACCAAATATAGAAGTAGACGAAAATGTATTAAATGTAAGCACATATAATGAAAAATTTATGCTTATTAATTCAGATAAGATTATTCAAAAAATTAAAAACTTATTTAAAATGCGTTATTTTTATAAAAAGAATGAATTACTAAATTTATTAAATGTACCTAAACCATATCCAATATCACAAATTTATGCGGCTTTAACACAAATAATAGATGATAATACAGAATATTTGTATGATAAATATGGACGCACAGGATATTTAGTAAATATTGGCGATTATTATTTATTTCAGCCAAGTGAATTAAGTTATAAAAATATATCCATTTTTGAACGTTCTGTACCAATTAATTATAAGCATAATAGTATTAATTTTAAGATTAAAAATGAGGCAGTTAAACCAGTTGTTGATAAAAGACATTTAGAACAATTTATTATAGTAGAAGGAGAAGAAGAAGAAAAAGAAGGAAGAAAAGAAGTTATAAAAGTGCATCCTGGTAAAAAAATAGTAGATATAATGTATTCTAATTATACGGTAGCATTTGAAACAACTAAAGTAACACGTGGAGTAAATGATTGGTATCAATTATGTGGATTAACAATTAGAAAAATGATGAATGAAGAAATAATACCTGGTTCAACAGAAAAGGAACGTTTAGAAGTTTTGTCACAATTTGTTATAGAACATATTGTTGAATCATTAATGATGCAGGAAAAAATAGATTTACTTGATTATTTTTATGATAAAGAAACAAAAGATACGCAGGATGATAGATTGAATAAATTTGTTTCAAAGGTAAAAAAATATTTATATTCAAAATTTATTAATGCAAAAGGATTAACTGGTATTGTAATATTTGATGGTCCATCTCGTGTAGATAATTTAAATATATTTGTAGTAAAAGATTTAAAATGGGTAAAAGCGTCTCCTGAAGATAAAAGAGATTTAGGTCCAGCTATAATAAATAAATATAGGTCAGAACATGATTTTAATAGATATGTTGGTTTTATTGGATTTGAAACTAACAAAAAACATATGGTTTACAAAGTTAAAGATATTGAAAATACACGTAGTACTGGTTTTAGATGTGACCAATCTGGTAAAGATAAAGTTATGAATATTTTAAATGATATTGAAAATGACGACAAATATATACCAAAAGAAACAAAAGATAGTGCTTTAGAATTATGTGTTAGACAAGAGTTTACATTAAGAAGCTATCAAATGCAAGAATTAGACGATAAAACGTGGTTTTTAGATACTGAAACTGCAATTATTAATGAATTTGAAAAGAAGGAAAAAGTCAAACGATAAGTCGTAATATATTTTATAAACATAATTTTTATTTTATTAATTTCATTAATAAAATAATATAAAAAATAAAATAAAAAATAAAATAAAATTGAAAAATAAATTAAAAGAATAATAATATATTATTAATATAATAATGGAAGGCGTAACTAAAACAATTAAACCGAAGTATAGACAAAAGGAAATAAAGACTGTTTATAGTCCTTGTCAAATAACTAAAAGTGTAGTGTTACCAGTTACTGCTATTGGGACAAATCTTCATCAAACTATTGAAGATTTAATTGCAAAAATGATTGAAGGAAAATGTATTGTTGAAGGTTATGTTAAACCCGGTTCTGTTAAGGTAATAACATTTTCAAGTGGTTTAGTTAAAGGAGATAATGTAATATTTAATGCTGTATTTGGATGTGAAGTTTGTTATCCAGTTGCAGGTATGAATTTATCGTGTGTAGCAAAAAATATAACAAAGGCAGGTATACGTGCAGAAAGTGCTGATGAAAATCCAAGCCCATTTGTATTATTTGTGGCAAGAGACCACTTTTATTCAAGTGACTATTTTAATTCAATAGAAGAAGGCGAAAAATTTACTGCACGTGTAGTTGCATCAAGATTTGAATTAAATGATAAATTCGTTTCTGTAATTGCTGAATTAATTGTTAAAAAGGATTATAAACAGCCATTAGTAATAGAGGACTGAGCCCATATTGTTTAAATCGAAATGATTATTATTATATAAATTATTAGTTGTAGTAGGTTCAATTCCTCTGCAAATATTTTTAATTACTTTTTTTCCTGGATTGAAATATTGTAAAATAAAATCAGTTATTAAATCAATATTTGAATCACCACACGTAAAAATATCTAAAGCAATATATTCTTTTTCTGGCCAAGTATGAATACTTAAATGTGATTCGGATAATAAATATAATGCGGTAAATGCTCCATTATTATTAAAATTATGCCAAGAAATATTTAGACAATTAACATTTGCATTTGTTAGTTGTTGTTTTAGTAATTCATTCCATTTATTAGTTAATATATCATTATTATTTATATTAGTCATTATATTTGGGTCAACCTCATATAAATCAATAATAACATGTTTACCAACCATTAATATATTATAGAAAATTATATTTATATAATAAACTAACAAAAATAATATATTGTTAGTTTATTTTTATTTAAAGCATTATTGATAAATATATTTATAAATAATGGCAGAAGAAGTAGAACTAAACGATGATATTATTGAATATGACTATAATGAATTAAACTCAATTAGAGAATCAATTGAAAAGATGAATAAGTTTAATCAAATAGAAGTACTAAAAATATTAAATAATCATAAGGATGTTGTAATTAATGAAAATAAATATGGTGTTCATATTAATTTGTCTCAAGTAAATACAGCTATAATAAAGGAGTTAGAATCATTTGTAAATTATGTAAATACTCAAGAAAGTTATTTAAATGATATAGAAAAACAAAAGGAGGATTATAAAAATACATATTTTACAAAAGATAATAAAGACAAGACAAAATGTATATAATAATGCAATCGTTTCGCAAAGTCCACTTAAGTATAGCAGATTATACTGACTATATGTTTAACAATAAAAATTTAATTCAGTATTACAAAAATGCTCCGGAAGATGATACTCCTAAAAATTTAAAACAAGAATCTAAAAATTTAAAACAAGAATCTAAAAATTTAAAACAAGAAAAGGAAAAAGAAAAATTTTATAAAGTATCTCAAACAGATTCATTATTTTGGTGTTTCTATATAATGAAAAATGGGTTTTCAAATTATGAAATGGAAATAGGAAATCAACATTTTGTTATTGAAAAATCAACAAAATTAAAATATGTAGAACAATTAAAGAATTTTAAAGATCAATTAAAATTACATAAAATAAAGCCATATAGTGAAATTGAAGATGATTTGGCAAATAAAGAAAAAATCAGTATTAAGACCTTTTTTGCATTATGTGTTGTTGAAGGATTAAACGCAATATTAGTAGATAAAAGAAAAATATATCAAATATTATGTAGTGATTCCCCAATGAATATTATTCATAGGGATCCAGTTACTGGTACTTTTAGTATTGAAACTGACATAAATTCTGAAATAGTTAAAAATTATTTATATAATTATTATATGATGTCATCATACGATGATGGTGTTAAATCAATGGCTTCATATAAGGTTGAAGAAATATTAGATTTATTAAAAAGAATAAAGGTAGAAGTAGATAAGACGAAGAAGATGTCAAAGAAGGATTATTATGAATTATTGGTTCAAAATTTTTAATTTAAATAATGTAATATAATTATATAATAAAAAATTGAATAATAAATATAATATAAAAATATGTTTATATTATATAATAATGGAGCAATATAAAAATATTGAAAGTGTATCTGTCGAAAATGAAGACAAAGGTGCATTTAGAGAAAAAGAACAAAAAGAAAGAATGATAAAAGGCAAAGAACAATTGGTGAAATTATGTCAAAAATTTTTAAATACGTCTGACACAAAAAATAGTATGTTAGAATTAGAGGCAAAATTTGGCACACGCGGCATTAAACAATTAACACGAGGAGATTATGATAATGTTGTCAAAAAATTATTTTCGCTTGGTTTCATAGCTAAAACAGATAAGTATACTTTAAAAATCCAACCTGAATTTATTGATGTACGTTCTGGTAGATATAAAACGAGTGATATTGAAAATTTTCGTGTTGAAATAAAAGGAATAAATGCTATACAAGAATATTGTAAAACTAATTTACTACCAGAAACAGCAAAAATTATAAGAAAAACTGTTGTAAAAGTAGACGACAAAAGTGATAAAATATTTGAGCCGGCAGAATTTAGTGACTTTAATTTTAGAGTTGGACTAAAAACTGAAGAAACACTTAATCGCACCAATAAGATTGTATTAGACCTTGAGGAAAATTGGACTAGATCAAAAAAAATATTTAGATATATTAATCGCACATCATTTGTTAATCCAGATTATCCCGAATTTTGGATTGATTTAAGTATTGTTCGTTCATCTTCTAAGAATGAACGCGGACATATGATTCCATCATATAATATGGATGAATCCGATGTGTTACAAAATCCAGAAACATATGAATTAGAAATAGAAGTAAACGGATTCAATGCAGAAGCAAAATATCGTGCATTAAGTGATGGAGCAGATAAACTAACAAATTCTATATTAAATATGACAAAAATATTGTTATGTGGACTACAAAAAACCAATTATCCTATATCTTATTTTGAACAAAGATTTGTGTTACAAAGTTATATGCGTTTATTATTTGAAAATGATTACAAGAAAAAAGGCGAAGAATATGTGGCTCCAAAATTTATTTCTCCAAGTAATTTTCTTGGCCCCAGTTCAAAAGCATTACAAATTAAAAATATTACCGCAATTGATCCAGATGTAAATATTCCAAATATCACGGCTGACTTTTCATTTTGTGTTACTGATAAAGCAGATGGTGAACGCCATTTATTATATGTCAATAATACAGGTAAAATTTATTTAATTAATATGAATATGGCGGTTATATTTACTGGAGCTAAAACGGAGCAAAATGAATGTTTTAATACATTAATTGATGGTGAGTTAATTTTACATAATAAACAAGGTAAATTTATTAATATGTTTGCTGCTTTTGATTTATATTATATGAATGGTAATGATGTTAGACATTTGCCGTTTTTAAATATTGCTCAATACGATGAAAAATATTTTAAAGAAGGAACTCGTTTACAATTATTAAACGCAATTATTAAAAAATTAGAACCCAAAAGTATATCTGAACCTCCTAAACCAAAAGAAGAACCAAAGAAAGGTTCAATGGCTGCTTTATTATCTGGATTAACCAAAAAATCAACGTCACCAATAAAAATCGTCTGCAAAACATTTTATCCACATTTTGACCGCAATATACCAGGCGAACCTGTCGCATTTTTAAAATATGATATATTTGCCGCTTGTAACTTTATCTTACAAAAAATTAGAAATGGGCTTTATGAATATGAAGTAGATGGTCTCATATTTACTCCAACTATGTTTGGTGTTGCTGGAAATGCGATTGGAGAAGTTGGTCCAAAACGTAAAACTACTTGGAATTATTCTTTCAAATGGAAACCAAGTGAAGAAACTGAAACATTTGAGAAAAGTTTTCTAACAATTGATTATTTAGTTTCCACTAAAAAAGGACCAGATGGAAATGATATTGTTACGCCTTTATTTGAAAATGGTATTGATGCCAATGAACAAGCACAACTAAGGCAATATAAAACGTTGATTCTAACTGTTGGTTATGATGAATCACAACACGGGTTTATTAATCCTTGTCAAGATTTACTTGATGACGTATATCCCGATTCTGAAAAGCAAAAACAAAGACAAAAGGATAAAAAAGATAGTTATAAACCAAAACAATTCTTCCCAACAGAACCATATGATCCTTATGCCGGATTAACCAATATTTTGTTGGTTTATGACCAAAATAATAATTATGTTATGTTATCTGAAGACGGAGAAGAGTTTGGAGATCAAACTATTGTTGAATTTAGATACGCAAAAAATAATGATAATTTATGGCGATGGATTCCCATAAGAGTTCGTCACGATAAAACAGCTGATTTTAGAGCTGGGCTCCCAAATTATGGTAACGATTATAAAGTTGCAAATGATAATTGGTATTCAATTCATAATCCGGTTACAGAAATGATGATAGCAACTGGACAAAATATTCCAAGTTTAACAGTTGGTTCAGATGTTTATTATAATGCCACAGTTGACGATAAAATTACAAAGCGTATGAGAGATTTTCATAATTTATATGTAAAAAAGAGATTAATAACCGGTGTATCAAAGAAAGGAGATATTTTGATTGATTTTGCTTGTGGAAAGGCAGGGGATTTTCCCAAATGGATTTCAGCTGGTTTAGCTTTTGTATTTGGTATAGATATTTCAAAGGATAATATTGAAAATAGACTAAATGGAGCGTGCGCCAGATATTTAAACTATAAAAAAGAATTTACTACAATGCCATATGCATTATTTGTAAATGGTAATTGTGCATTAAATATTCGTAGTGGAACCAATATGTTTACAGATAAGGCAAATGAAATAACAAAATCAGTATTTGGTCAAGGTCCGGCTGAAAAAGGTTTAGGACCAGCTGTTAAAAGACAACATAGTAGAGGTATAAATGGTTTTGATATTTGTTCGTGTCAATTTGCAATGCATTATATGTTTGAAAATAAAAATACGTTTTATAACTTTTTAAGAAATATTTCAGAATGTACCAAAATAAACGGATATTTTATATCAACTGCATATGATGGTAGAACTATATTTAATCTTTTAAAAAAATTAAAAGAAGGAGAATCTAAAGAAAAATATATTGATGATAAAAAAATATGGGCAATACAAAAAAATTATGATGCAACGACATTTCCTGAAGATGATACTTCATTGGGATTTAAAATATCAGTATTTCAAGATTCAATAAACCAAAGTTTACCAGAATTTTTAGTAAATTATGATTTCTTTACAAGGGAAATGGAAAAATATGGATTCAGTTTAGTGTCGCGTTCAGAAGCAAAACATTTAGGATTTCCGGAAAGTAGTGGAATGTTTAGTGAGTTATATAATATGATGTTATCAGAATTAGATAAGGACCCAACATTATCAAAAGATTATAAAGATGCTCCTTATATGACTGATTATGAAAAAGATATATCGTTTTTAAATAGATATTTTATATATAAAAAGACGAGTTCACGTAATGCTGAAAAGTTAACGAGGGCAATATTGGATAATATACCGGATGAATATGAATTCGAACAAGGAGCTAAATTATTGGCAAGAGAATCCGTTAAAAAAGCAGAAGAGGAAGTAAAGCCAAAGGCAAAAGCTTTAAAGGAGAAATTGAAGCTACAAGAGGCGACAGAAGCATTGGAAGAAATAACAACAAAACAAAAGGCGAAAACAAGAAAACAAAATGAAGAAGTTCAAAATGATGTAAAACAAGATAATACAGGAGAAGTAATAGAAAAACCGAAGAAAACAACGCGTAGAAAGAAAGTTGTTGAATTTGATATAATAGAAGAATAATGATATAAAAATGAATTAATATAATAATATAATGAATTATTATATTATTCCAAAAAATACAATTAATCCAAAATTTAGATTAATACAATCAAAATCACGATTAAAAAATGAAAAAAATATGTTTTCATATATTTCACCAAGTGCAAATGTTAATTTAGAAGCTGTTTTTTCTTTAATTAAAAAAAATTGTGAAAATAATAATAACGAGAATATCCAACAAATAATTAATCCTCTTGAATTTGTACATAGCGCTGTTCCAGGAACACAATTATCTGTTAGTAAATTAAAGTCGAAATCAAATATATTATTCGAAATAATGGAAATATTTCAATTATGCGATTTAATTGATTTAATTTCTGGACCACCTTGTATACCATTAAAAATGGCAACAATCGCTGAAAATTATGAGTCTATTATGGATTATATGAATATTATTAGAGATGGTCATAATGATATTGTATTAACATCTACCTTTAATTATAATAATATAATTCAACAATATATTGATACGGATATAAATATGACAAATGATAATAAGTATCATTTACTTTTACTGGAATTTAAAGAAGAAGAATATAATAATAATCAATATGTGTTAAATTTATTAGCATCATTATATTTGATTCTAACAATAAAAGCAAAAGGAGGAATATGTATAATAAAATTAGGTGATATAACTAACAAGGTTGTTATTGAAATTATTCACATAATAAATAGTATGTTTTTAAAAACATATTTAATAAAACCGAATATTTGTAGTGTAACAACAAGTTCTCGTTATTTAGTGTGTTTATATTTTAATCATTTTAATAATTATAATCTTTTAAATATGAAAAATGATGTTAAAAATATAATTAATAGTATTGATTACAATTATGATATAGAATCAATAATAGAAAATAATATTCCTAATTATTTTTTAAATAAATTAGAAGAATTAAACGCAATAGTTTATCAGCAACAATTGGAGTCACTAGATCAAACAATTAATATTTCGAGAAATAAAAATAAAGAAGATAAGTTAGAAATTTTAAAACGTAATCATATACAAAAATGTATACAATGGTGTGAAAAAAATCAATTGCCACATAATAAATTTATTGATAAAACTAACATATTTTTAAATACAAAAAAAAAGGATGAATGTGAATCTAATTAATATTTCCAATATTATTTGATGCAGCCTGTTGATAAACCGACACAAAATTATTGAATTCATCTCCTGTTAGTTTAGAACATATTTTTTTGTTCTGTTTTTGTCCATTAAAAAAGAAGGGGTTACCAGTATATGTTGCTGGAGTACATTGCGGTACTTTATCTTTATAAATAAATGGTGCGTTTGGAATTTGATTTGCCGTCAAATTTAATGCCGCATTTGTACCTTTTAACTTCTTCTGTTGTGCCGCTGCTGTGCTAATAGTGTCAATATTTAATTTAAGAAGTCTTGTACTACTAGATACACCGCCTTGTTTAGCAAATTGTGGATTATTTGGTTTATAATAAACTTGGCTACAACCTTTAGGATTACTTGGAGTTAAAGCCGTATTATTAATATATGGATTTGCTGCAACTTGATATATATAATTAACGGTTAAATTGTATTGTTCTGGAGTCAAAAAGCTTTGTAAAAGTTGCATAAATTCATTTATAGAAGAATAAGTATTTTGAATAATGCTTTGATAAATGGTAATAGTTATAAAACCTTCATCTAATAAAGTTTTAGATAAAGAATTAATAAAGGCAATTTGTTCTCCAATTTCAATGGTAAAATTGGGATTACATTGTGCTACATATTGATTTAAAATAGATAATGGATCACCTGGTTTAGAATATTCGATAATTTTAGCGGTAACAAATGGATAGCTTTGAAATAATTGTAATAGTTGTTTATTAACTGGTCCATTAATAAAATTAAATTCACGTTGTTGAAATGTTTGACATCTATTATATAAATACATTCCAGTTGTTTGAAAATAGTTTTTATTTAAATTTGTTGATGTAGGTAAAACACGTGCTTTAGCCTTTCTTTCTTGATTACAGCATAAAGGTGGATTAGTAACATCAGGTTGTGGTTTTTCGGTTAAATTATTAATTGGATACCAACTAGAAACAAAACCTAAACCATTACAGTTATTACATTCTTTATCAATTGTGTCCGTTGAATTAACTAATGGGTCCGTCGTATTATATAGACCTGTTCCATTATTTTGTGTACCATTATCTTTAATAATGGTTAACCCAGGTTGATCAATCATTTGACTAATTAAACCTTGGCCTCCACTTCCGCCACCAAGGGAAGTACCATTAGATGAAGCAACACTGCGATTTAAATTATATTGTATAGATTCATCCGTAACAGATGTTATAGGAATAGAAGTTCCCTTTCTGTAATGTTTAATGGGTCTAGCTAACCCGAAGCCAGTTGGAAAAACATTACCGGGGTCGTTGTTAGTTAAAGGTCTAATATGAGTAGATGTGATTCCGATGGGATTACTAAATGGTCCGGTACCTTTCCATGAAATATAGGGAATATTTTGAATAGTGCTATTATGATTAAAGCCACTGGATGGCATTTGTCTCATATTTGTTGGATAAAAAGCTGTAGACATTATAATATATAAATATAAAAATTAATAATAATATTTTAAAAATATTATTACTAATATATAATAATGAAATTGATATATATATTAATAGTTATATTATTAGCAATAATGATATTTCAAGTATTTTTTGATAAAGATACTTTAGTAGAAGGTTTAGAATCAGATACCACAACAAGTACAAATACTTCAACAACTGAATATCAACCATATAATTTAAGTGATCCAAATAGTGCGTTAATATTATCACAACAAAATGCCGGAAATATAAATTATTTAAAAGAAAGAATAGATGAACTAACAAGTGTTAAAAAGGATGTAGATGATTTAAAGCAAAATGTTAGTTTAATGCAAACACAGATAGATGGATTAGTTCAACAACAGGCAGATTTTGGAACAGAATTAGCTGGTTCAACACCGCCGACAATAACGGGAACAGAAACGGAAACAATAAGTACAACAGTATAATTAAATTAAATATGTTCTAGCCATAATTTAGCAACTTGTTCCCATGAAACAATTGTTGAAGATTGTTTAAATATGGTTCTTACTTCTTCAATTTTATCCAAATTTTTAAGTAATTGTAGTATTTTAACGGGAACCAATTTTTTGTCTTGTTCTGATTCAAAACTAAAATGTAAACCTTCACGTTCTCGAAAAACTCCAAAATCTGATAACAAAGGAATACAACCAGCGACTAAACTTTCTCTTATAGAAATACAATCTATTTCTGCTTGAGTATCTGTTATATATAATTGAAAATTAGACATATGTTTTTCTCGGTTAATTATTTCAACCGGCTGTCTGCCGTGATCCATTACACCTGGTTGTGATAATAACATTTTAAATTGGTTTTTTACATTTTCATCCTGTATTCCATCCATTCCATAATATACGTGTAATTCCGCTCTGGGTTCAAACCTATGTATAACGGGCCATACTTCAAATAAAATATAGGCTAATCCTCTTGTATAGCACGAACAATAACAAAAGCGGAACGGATTTCTAATAATATGTTCATTATTAAATACATCTTTGGAAAATTGGTCTACACGAATTCCATTGGGTACAACGACTAAATTATCTATTATATTTTCTTTTTCAACAAAAGTATAATATTGTTTAAATGTTTCTTTATGATAATTACTTTTAAAGAAAATTTTATTTATTTTTTTTCTAAATATTTCATTTGAATAAAGCATTTCAATTACAGAGACATTATCGTGGATGTCTAACCATATATTGTCTGCATCAATGTCAAATGGTAAGATACACAACATACCAAAAACTCTCCATAAAATAATAGTTTTATATTTTTTAAAATAATTAAAGTGTATCCAATTTCTATAAACAACACCATTAAAAACCGTATTTTGTACGGCACCATACACAACGACTGTTTTTCCTTGTTTAACCCAATTTTCGGAAAGATTTACGACGGCCTGTTCGGAACCTCCTAAACTTTTATCACTAGGTTCCCATTTAATTGATAATCCACCACAAACATATGTTATATCAAAATCAGTTTGTTCAAATTCATCTATTTTTAAAAATATATTTTTGTATTTTTTAAGTATTTCACTAGGCATCAATGATTCAATATTTTTATTAATAATATGTACACCATCTGGATTGGGGTTATTTTTTGTATTTAAATCAACTACGATTGATTGCATAAATAATTCCTTCTTATTAAACGTATTTTCATTATGAGAACATGTAATTATGGTTGAATAAGGGTCAAGTTGAATCATTTGTTCCGAGTAATTGTTTGTAAATGATACTTCTTCTCCCATTTCTTTTAAGGGGTCATGTGAATGATTAATTAAATATTCTTTTTTCCATGCCATACACGAATTTATCGAGTGATTTTTTCCAAACATAGGCATTTGTATTGTCATATTCAATTGATAATCATACATTAAATGATCTGAACATCCAGCTAATAAATAATTAGAATTTAATAATTTAGTTACTGCGTGCTCTACCCTATTATTAAAATAATAATCATCATCATCCATACATACAGTAATGTCACCTTTACAAGTAATATTTCCTATATTTCTTAATGCACCTAATTTCATATTTTCGGTATCTTTTACATATATAAAATTAAATTTAACATTATTCTTTTGTTCATTTATTAATTTATTAATGTTATCATTATTTTTAAGTTTATCATTTGCAGTTTTACTTCCTTCAACAATAACCCATTCAATAATATTTTTATAAGTTTGTTTTTTTATTTGTTCGAATAATAATAATAAACAATTAAATCTAGTGTATTGTGTAATTGTTACTAAAGATACTTTTGGTAATTTACCCATTAATTATAATTATAATGATATTTTTATATTAATATTTATACGAAAAACAAACAAATTAATATATTTATATAAATTAGAAATGTCTAATTCAAATGTATTCGAAAAAGTATTATCAGGTGCCGGAAATGTAGGAAAAGAATTTACCGGAGAAGCGTACCCTTATTATAAATATATTAAAACTCCCTCTGAATTAGGTATGTCTGATCAAGGTAGCTTAGAACAAATGGCCAAAGATATTGATGGATTAATTAATTATGTAGAATTGTTAGTTAGTGGTAATAGTAAAGCTTCAACAACTGGACAACCTTTAGGTAATAAATTTTTCCTAAAAACTGGTGCTAAATGTACAAGTACTACAGACGGTTCAGAACAAGATCGTTGGATATATATTGATAATGTTCCGGCCGGAAATATCCCATTTATTTCTTCTGGTATGGGTGTGAATTTTAGTGAATTTAAAGGTCTTATTCCCGGAACAATAAGTAATCTAAATGCCTTTAATCCGGCTACTTTATTTTCTGCCTTTTTATCTGGTTCTAAACCAGATTGCCAGGAACTAACAATGGAAACTGTTGACATTTACAATAATAAATCGACTGAAACTCATTATGTTACATTAACAGATATAAAAAATATGGATCCGTGTATATTTCAAAATGGTACCAATCCAGCTACCGGGCAAAAATGTCGAGAAACTTTTGCAAATTTAGATGATGACTCCTTATATTGGTCTTATAAAATACCCGATGACCCATTAGTTAAAACCTATTTCGCATCTCTT
>JACCDO010455350.1_pt1 | contig 33804 bp, 47 predicted proteins | sample 7446101 | NCBI WGS metagenome assembly JACCDO01 (sample SAMN15323440, study PRJNA562643) | freshwater metagenome | isolation source: river surface water | place: USA:Blue River Watershed | collected 2017-08-16 | reverse complement strand
CAGAGATCTTTCAAAGAGTACGCGTTGCGCTTGATCTTAATGATTATGCTTTAAGTGTTATTGAAAAGGTTAATGAAGTTGCTCCACAAAGATTTACTGCAAGTTATACAGCTAGACGTTGTGGATTGGCGTTTGATAATGAAATCAATGTAGAGTTCTTTGATACCGTAAATGGCAATCATGCTGAAATTGTTATGCGCGTTGAGACTGATGGTATCTCAAGTGTACAATTCCGCGGTATAAAAGAAGGTCTGCCAACAACACAATGCTCCTATAGTATTAAGTTTATGGCGTTTCAAAATATTGCTGATTGGTTTATGGCTTGGTATAAATCAGAAAAGATTGATGAAGATATTACAGCGCAAAGACTAGTAGCACTCGAAGAGCTTGTTCATGATTTCAATGAGCTTGTCCTTGCGACTCCTTTGATACACCTACCAAAAGTAGTACTCACTGTTGAGCACAATTTCTCAAACAATGTGGATGTGCGTGCAAATTATACAGGTGTTGGTGTTGGCAATAATTCCGATTGTGAGATTGATGATTGCGTTGTACGTGAATTTGCACATATTGAATATGGCGAAGATAGTCGTTATGATTGCTTCCTGAAGATATTGCTAGCGTATTATTCCGCAGCAGTTCATGATGGCTTAAGCGTTGAGCAAGACACAGCTACCACATGGTTTATAAACAGTCGTGGTACAGAATGTCTGCTTGGTGAGATTATTTTGGATATGATTGGTAGAGCGCATAAAATACCTGTAGCGAATATTGATTTCCAATTTAGTCAAGCCTACATGGACAAGGTGTATTTGTACAAGAATCGTGAAGTGGTCAACAACCATGATATTACACGCGATGATTTTACAAAGGTATTTAAAGACGCAAATGGTGTGTTTACAGAAGAAGTTCGTAGGAATTATCAAAGCCTAGTGGATAAGTTTGTAAAGGCGTTGTTAAACTAATATTAAAACTGGTTATTAATTAAGATAATAAACCCCTGATATATGCGTGCTTTATTTTAGCTATAACTTGATGATAGTAAATCCGCAAAAATGCACAAAATGCTGTGATAAGTATATAGAACCCAAGAGAGAAAACTATAACTCTCATAACCCCTAAAAACAAAGGATAAACAAAATGATCTACGCATTAGACATTCTGCTCATTGTTGCCTCTTACATTCTCAGCTCCCTCATCATTGTCATGAACGGAACAGTCCAACCCTACTTTCAAAAGTACGGTGTACAAAAAGTTGTGATCGCTCGCGTCGTTGCTAATCTTGCTGTAAGTCTTCCAGTAATGTATTTCTTCCCAACAGCATTTGCAGTAGTAGGTGTTGCTGCTGTGGCATTTCAAGTATGGTCTTACAAGGAATTAAAGAAGACTCTTGATCAATGGTCTAGAGTCTAACACCTAGTTCTCCGCGCCACTCGCTCCTAGCATCGTTCTGAAACGCTCTGCTTCACTTTTTGATGATAGTAAAAATATGCTATCTTTTTAGCTAAAATATGATGCCGAGTTTTGTGATAATAGTGTATAAACAAACACAAAGACTAACAAAGGATTAGTATGAGTAAGTTAGACATTATGATGCTTTCATTCTTTAATACACTTGATGAGCTTAATGAACAAGAAAAGACTGCTGCGGAACAAATGCGATATCGTCCAAAAGTGCAAGCGTTCTTATATCAGCCTGACGGGCGTATTCTTGCAGCAAAAAAACAAGCGCCTGGATCAGGACTTCGACCCAGCAATAATTACAAGTTCCCTGGCGGTGGTATTGAAGAAGGCGAGACAATGCAAGATGCCACACGTAAGGAATTACTAGAAGAAGCCGGTTGGACGACAAGCGGAGAACCACATCATATTGGTAGTGCAAAGATCAAGTGGGATGACGCGTTCAGACAACAAGCTCTTGCTAAAGGTAGAGATTACCACGGAGAAATTTCACACTTTGTAGCCGCTCCTGCTGGGCAACGTGATACATCAAAGTTTGGTAGCGAGGGTGATGCGCTTGAAGGTGCGGATTTTGTACACATTGATGACTTGATTAAAGATTTACGTCAAACATCAAAAGATAAAAATAACGAATATCGTAAATTTGATCAGGCAAAGTTAAAGGCGCTAAACAATCTCAAGAACAGTCATTTCACAAAAAAGGCTTCCAAAGATAATGAAGGCGGTGAAAGAATAAGTTTGGGAAAGATACTCAAAGCATTATCTGTTGGAAAGGAAGTTGCCGAACAAGCTCATGACGCATCAAAGGCATTAAAGGTACAAATGATGCAGAATAAATCAAAGAGATCATCTCAAGATGATATTATAGATGCTATCAATAGCGCTAGAAAGGCTACTAAAAAATGACCGTAGAGCAAAAACTTGCAATACTCAATGCAATGTTTTTCTTATTCATCGTATTTTTTAAAACTGTCAGAAACGCAAATGAAATTAGAAAAGCGCTTGAAAAGTATGACCTAACGGTAATTGTTGTTGGGCTTATTATTCCCGTATGTATGTCATTACTTATGCTAAGTATTGTTGTACGACTACCGTACATAGGGGCTGCTATTGTGTTTATCTCGTTGATATCCGAGTTAGTACATGATATATACTATAATAAGTAACTTAAGTTTATCATAAGGAAAGTATCCATGGATGAAACCGCTCAAATTTTAGCTCATATGTTAGCTATGTTAAGATCAGCTTATATTCTTCACCAAACATCACATTGGCAAGCAAGTGGTCCTATGTTTTATGGAGATCATGAAATGTTAAAACGTATCTATGAGTCAGTAGAAGATGAGATTGATACACTTGCTGAAAAGATGGTTGCTAAATACACAGGTGCTGTAGTTGACCCAATACAGCAAGCGGAAATTATTAACCAGCATGTTCAAGAGATGGAACAAAAGTCTGGTGGCGACCCAATTATGCGCGCTATGGTTGTTGAAGAGGACTTACAAGAAACCTTCACAAATGCGTATGCACACTTAAAACAGTCCAATACTATGTCTCTCGGGCTTGACGACTTTATTATGTCTGTTGCCAATAATCATGAAACAAATGTATACTTGCTAAGACAACGCCTACAACAACAAGGGTAACAAAATGTCTTATCATAATTTAGTAAAGCTAGCGCAGTATCAAATACTAGCGCACAGGGCTGCCAACGAGGCCAAAAATAATATCGAAGGTACAGATACAAAACGCCCCTCTGATAGCAGTAAGGATAAGTTCCGAGGTCTGAATGTGAGCAAGAGTACCGTTAATGCTAACGATGATAGTTATATCGGCGGGTCAGATATAAAGAAGTCTAGGGTAGATGCAGATTACGGTAAGTTTCTACCAGGCACAAATGCTCTTCGACCCGCAAATGATCACAGCCCACAACCACGTGTTGTTACAGCTGAAGGAACGGATCCCCAAAAGATAAGATACCTACACCATATGAAACAAATGAAGATGAAGAAACATAAGCACCATGTAATGCTTTAGGGGTCTTAATTTATATACGACTTTAGGGATAATAGTATACAGGAAAACAACGGATGCGTTGTTATGTTTTACCTACAACATAAGGAATATGATCATGCCGAATTGGTGTTCGAACATTCTGACTATTAAGTCAACTAAAGAAATTATTGCGGAATTGCGCAACGATCTAAAAGTGGCAGAAGCTACAAAGGATGAAAATGGCTTTTATACAAAGGGTCTACTCGAAACTCTAGCACCCATCCCTGATTATGTAGAAGAAGATTGGTATCGCCTTCATAACGACTACTGGGGCACAAAGTGGGATGTGCCATTTACTGAGTGTTATTTTGTGTATAATGACAATCCATCATCAATCAGTGTTGCGTTTGATAGCGCATGGAGCCCTCCAACAGGTGCATGTAAGGCATTGCTTGAAAGACTTGTAGAACGTGATCCAGAGGTGCAAGTTAAGTGTACATTTGAAGAAGTTGGCATGAATTTTATCGGCTATTGGGTTGACGGAGATCTTGAAGAAAGAACAATTGATGGTCTGTATAGAGGCTTAATCGAAGATGACGCTGATGCTATTGAATTTGCTGCTGAATGTGGCACATGTCTTGAAACTCTTGCAGAGTGCTATTTCTGTACACAAGAAGAAGATTGTCGTTGTGCTAATTGCGATCCAGAAAATCCAATAAAAGGGTATCAGCAACCAGGTGTGGAAATTGAAGGTGAAAGCGAAGAAGATGAGAAAGTAGAGGATGACGATAAGGAATGAAAGCAAGCTACATTGTTAATGTGAGAACAACGGATCCGTTGCTCATCAGTCATATTCGTAACGCGGAGCAAGATGGGCTCTTTAAGCTACTTGGTGATCAAAAAGGTGAGCCCGAATATACCCGCTTTCACTATGCAATGAATGACGTTGAAAAGGAAATGCACCTAAGTGCTATGTTTAACCTAAACGCCCCCTTCAATAATGATGTAAAGTGTCTTGAAACCCTACAAGACGATTATGATGATACGGAAATAAGGATGCTTACGAGTTGGGACGATGGTTACTTTGCAATATTTCGTAATGGTACCTGGAGTGCGGTAGAAGAATAAAGTCTGTATATCAATGGTTTTAGTGTAAAACGCCTGCCGGCAATTTTTAGCTTTAATGCAAAAACAACGCAAATGTTGTGATAACTATATACAAACAAAACACACAACACATACCTTATTAGGAGTTACCATGCCTGCAAAAAGCACAAAATACGATACAGCCGACTTAACTGTTGGTAATGCTCATTGTTGGATCCCATATGTCAAAGCGCTATATAAGCGTAGTAACAACGTTCTAAACGTTGTCACATCCGATGGTCCTTGTTATCTTGCCTACTTCAAGACAAATGAAGAGGTAGACGAAGTTATCAACATCATTAAGAAAGGTAATAAAGATGGCGATTGTTAAAACAAAAATCTGTTTACGATGCAGAGAAATCCAAATCTGTGATTGTCCTGGCAACGCAATTTGGATTCCGGTTGAGATGGATTACGAAGAGCTCCGAAAGCTTCTCCCACGTGGCGAAAGAGCAATTGGTAAACCAATCATCAGCGCAGACGTTCTAGCTAAACATATTAAAATCACAGAAATCACAACAGTAAAGGATAAATAATGATTGTTCATGTTCTAAATGCGTTCTCATTAAACATGGTCGACTTTGACGGTAGCGCCAAATGGCATCGCGTTACCCGAGAAGTACTTCGAGATATGCTCGAAGATGGCCATTCTCTTGCACATCACTTAAAGTCCTTCATTGGTCACGCTGACACCGCAGCAGTTATCAGCACAGATCTAGGCTTTCACCTTCCCGCCAATCGTGAGACAGTAAAGCTTGAAGCTGGGTCAAAGGCGTTAGTATGTCAATACAAAGGCCCACGTCTTGCCGAAGGCGCAACAGCTTTACCAGAAGGTGCAACAATTGAATATTACTGGCTTACAGTAAGCTTATAATTGTTGCCTATCTAGTATCGACTAAATCTTGTCCACGATGTCAAAACAACGGATGCGTTGTTTCTTTCTAACACCTTAAAAAATAAGGAGTTTTATGTTTAGCTATACCGATATTATGTCATTAGATGAGGCAATTGGTAACTATCATCATCAGCCAAAAATTAAGACAGTAAGCGGAAATGAGTACTTTATCCCTGCAAAGAGTAAGCTAGAATTAAAGCTTGTGGTTGCCATGGCCATGGAACTTGGATATATGCAGTGCTTAGTAAGCGTAAATAGACATATTGAAAAGCGTGTTTATGTAAACGATATACCAGAAGATGAAATCCTTCGTCTTATTGACGAAATCACAACCTAGGAAAACTATGAGTAAAAAGAAAGAAAAACCAAAAAAAGTGCCACTAAAGACAATAACACTTCCTGACACAATCTTAAACCAAGACGACGCGCTTGCTTTATATGAAAGATTACGCAAATTGCCAGGAATTGATAATCCAAACTACAATTTCGGAGAGATCTCGGAAGATATTTATGTAGATGTTATTGACCTTGATAATCTTGAATCCCCCAAAAAGATACTATTTGTAAAAAAAGATACCGAGTTCCTATCCTCCGTTCTCCATAAAATTGGGCTTCTTTTGATGCCCTGGTGGGAATGCGTACACATATCTGGACATCCAGGAAGATTTTATAAAGCTCCTAATAATCAAAATGTAATCATGTATCCTCGATATAATATTAAAGATGTGATAGACGAGCATTCAGATATCTACAGATCGTTTAAGAACGGATTTGTGCTTATAACAAAAGAATCGCTAATGCAGTTGGTCGATCGTTGTCTCTATCTATAAGTAAATTAAATAGTCAGTATATCGCTAGTGAGTTGAAAATATATTTTAATCGTGTTAAAACTGTCTTATATGTCATTATTTTTTAGCTAAAATGGGTTCCGTATGTACAACAACTTAGTAAAGATTGCCGTCAGCATTAAACAGCTAGAGGCGAATATTAATAGAGCGCGTGCTCAAGGTAAAATCGTTGACGCTGCGTCCGCAAAGGCGGGGGAGCATTATGCAGATGCAACTAAGTTTATTAATAGCCTTAGTGATTCAGAACTTAGAAATGTACACGCTAAATATCCTGGTTTGCTTAGCACAGCTAGTTTAAATCCTACGGGCGTAATGCAGACTAGCGCCGCCTTGCCGTCTATGGCCAAGGGACTTAAATCTTCAAGTGTTTTGAATCGTCAAAACTTTGAAGATATGTCATCTAACCTATCTATAGAATATAAGCCATCCCTTAATCCTTTAAAACTTTTGGGAAATACGTCAAAACTCTATCTTAACAGCCTTGGTTCAAGGCTTGCCGGTAAATATACAAATATGTTCCCAAAGGATTCTAGTGAGCCTGGCTCAAAAGCCTTTGATATAGTTAAAAACCCAGGACTACTCACACAAGCGCGATTAGCCGTAAATAAGGACGCTTCTAACAAAGCGGATGAGCACGCAAATAAAATTAAAAAGCTTATTGTTAATCAAAAAGGAAGAGCGTACTTAGATCCAGTAAAGGACCAAAAGATTAAACCTGAATTCTACGATGTACTAAAGGGCCAGGACGACTTAGATGTAAACACTCTTATTGCCAATCATGAGCTTAATGAACTAAACTCCAAGAAATTTAGACACGGTGGCAACTTTATTCAAGGTAAAACCCATGGGCATGCAGGCTTACAAGGTCTACACGATGTTACAATGGTTAATACTATGGGCAACGAATCCCCAAGGGCTCAAGAATTTGTTAGAGATATGCGAAGAAAGGAAGTTAGTGATATGCTACGCAATTCTCCCGGTCTTTCACCCGTGTTGAAAAATATGTCTGGTGGCCAAGCAGGGAGAGATATGAGAATTATTGGTAATAGCGTCGAAAGAATGAACGAAAATACAGCTCATAACCGGAAGATTCTGGGAAAAGTTCCTTCACACTTACATTCTCATCCTATGGTTCAAGCGCGTCTTAAACCTGATGATTTCGATGCCATTAGGGATATTGTAACAAAGGAGCATGATAAGGGGGGTAGACTTAATAGACACATGCTTAAACATGTAGGGAACGTGCTTGATAGAGACTATAAGAAGAACGTTAACATGCACTCAACGGTTGCTCCAGGAAACTTAATTGATGATCCTATGGGTAGAGTTAGGCTGAGGAGCCTTAAAGGACTTGCTAAAAAGCTAAATACCAATAAAACTAAGAAGTCGGGGTTCCTAGAAAAAATACTAGAGAATAAATATAAAGATTTAGGTTAATAACATGGAAGAAGACGATATTAAATGGCTATGTAGGGATTCCTACGAGACAGAAAGCAAAGAAACTAAAGAGTTGAGAATACGTTGCATTCGATCCTTTATTTTAGTTTTGGTATGCGACATGATATCGTCCTTTGATAATTACGCATATACGCATGATTGGTTCTATACGCAAATGGTATCAGGTGCAGTCAGTCAGTTGGGATGGTTAACGGCGTCCTTTTTGTTTTTTAATGCTAAGAACAACAGAGAGCGTATCTTTATTGGATTGTCCGAGTGTGCGGCTGCGAGTATTGGCAGCACTCTTATGCTTGGTTGGGTTAAGCCGTGGTATTTAGAGTTTTTAAAAGGGATTGTTTATTGATTGTTTATTTTAAACAATCATCGTGCTATTGTGGACTAAAGACATATTAGAAGAAGGAGCCTATAACATGTCGTTTAGTAACTTAATAAAGATTGCTGTCAGCTTAAAGCAGTTAGAAGATAATAGCAATAGGGCCGTACTGCGCGGTAAGTTAGATATGAACTTATTACCTGAGTATGAAGATGAATTTGCGCAAAAAGCTTTAAATGCGATTCCAGCCCACAGAGGCAATGATCAAAAGTTTGCGGATCGGGTTAAGCAGTTAGCTCACGAGAGAACTAAGGCGCAAATTACCGGCCTTATGACCCCAGGTAGCCACGCTGCACCAGAAATTGGCTCTTTACTAAAAAGAATTGATAGTCCAGTGCTAACTAGGGCTTATGATAATAAGCAAATTAGAAGCATGCAGAGACGAGATATCAAGAATATTCCTCTAAGCAAGCGCCGAGATGCTAAAAAGATAATGCAGGAGATTGGCCTTGGAGATGTACGCCCAGCTACTGTTAGATCTACTAAAGACGTAGAAGACTTTTCAAATTTTTACGAAGTTCCACTTGCCTCAGCAAATATGGACCCTGCTACAAGAGAAGCGTTTGAGAAGGCTGGTATTAAGTTTCCAGTTCCTAAGCACTCAGAAAGCGAATATCGCACGAGGCAGGCTAAGGTAAACAGTCTAAGGATACCTCCAAATGTGCTGAACGCTTACAGTGAAAAAGACCTCAGTACTCCAGAAGACCTAGAAGACTTTGCAAAGGTTAAAAAGATGTTCCGAAACAGAGGCAATGATAAGCCTGATCTTGATGCTAGGGGTAGAGCAATAGGCGATCTTCTTAAGGATACAGAGGACGCAAGGGCGTTTAGGCAGATTGTCGCTAACCACGAATTAAATGAGTCAAACCCAAAAATAAAGGGCGGTGGGCGTCATACGATGATATCATCGAGCCACGCTTCTAGCAAGGTGCCTATTAACGATTTTAATGTGATTAATACACTAGGTAAAGAAGCGCCAACCGCTCAAGCAATATTTAGAGACATACGTGAAAGAGAGATTGATGATATGAGAAGCCTTTCGCCAGGTCTTAATAGATTATTAGAGCCTATGTCTGGGGGAGAAAAGGGCTTCCAGGAGCGTATTTCAAATCGTGCCGATCAAATGCTAGCAGATAACAAGGCGCATAATGAAAAGATTCTAAGCCGAGTTCCCGAGCATAAGCATTCAAACCCAATTGTTCAAGCACGCCTTAAGCCAACTAATGCTGAGCAGTTGCGAGAAATGGCGGAACAAGAGACAAGAAAGTCGGGCAGGCTCAATAGAACTATGCAGTCGCATGTGGCAAATATCTTAGATAATAACCCAGAGGTACATAGACGCGAGCAAGAGAGAGTTAATACGATTAAGGAAAGTCTTGAAAAAGTGAAAACCATCCCCAACTCCGATAAGGAATTTGATAGGAAATTTAAGATCAAGGCTGCTCCTACAACCGTAGAAAGATATGCAAATAAGAAAAAAGCAATCTCCCATCAACTCAACAAGGCGGACATTCAACGTAGTATAAATAAGGCAAGATCCTTGGCTAGAAAATAAGCATCATTGGGCTTGGGTGATAGTGAAATTTACGTATATATCGTGTGATAAGTATATAGATCAAAGAACAACACATAGCACAAGAAAGGCTAACAAAATGATCCTCTACACATTCACAGTATTAAGCGTTGCGCTAACCCTCGTAAGCCCTGTATTCACTACCATTGCAGTAGCAGTTACAGCATTTTCACTATTCATCGAAATAGTAGATTTATTCAAATAAGGAGAAACCAAATGAAGTACATCATCGCAAGTTTAAGCTTTGTCGTCGGTACTACTCGTAATACATATTACTTCTCTAGAAAAGACTGGGAAAGAGGCGGCGTACTTACACTCGACGCTTTCCGCAAGGTATCTGAATTTCTAACAGCAACAACGGGAATACAAGAACCTGTTGTAAATTTTGTCGACTGTTTGAACTCAAGCTTTGTAATGAAGGCGTTAGATGTCTATAGACCCAATGCGCTTATTGGCTACTATCTCTGTACAGACTTTGAAAGCGCTCCTCAAGAAGGGTGGGTCAAGGAAGCATACGAAGAAGATACATCTGAAGAGCTCAGTGACGAAAATATCTAAGATGCTATAATAAAAACTATGAATAAGAAGTTAATTAACTAGACGCTACCGAATATGAATAAAATGAAAACGCGTTTTTACTTAGCTATTTTTATACCCCTAAAAAATTTTAAATACGCTCTGATGATAGTGGAATGATACGCGTATGGGTGTTTCTCTTTGATCTTTATACGGACAACAGTTGTGTTGGGCGACTATTCCCCGAACGCTAGAAGGACTGTCCTGACGCTAATCGTCTATAGGTAATAAGGATAGCCCTAAGGATATAGCAGTCGTGCAAATGTACGCGTATTTTCGTGATAAGTATTTAGAACGAAGAACAACAACAATCCATACCTTAGGAGAAACTAAATGGACACTCTTCAAACATCAGTACAATTCGCTGGCAGTCTTTTCGGTACGTCTTATGCATATCAACTTGTAGTAAAATACAAGGATGATGTGTATTACAGTGAACGCTTACCACGTGAAGAAGTACAAGCTATCAGAAATAATCTAAGTAAAGAAACTCTCGAACGTTTTATCGATCGTGGAGTACTAAGCACTGATTATTAAGAAGTAGCATGCGGAGGGAGAGCGCGAGAAGCGTTGCCCGGAAGAACTAACAGTAGCGCGTTATGTTTTTCTTAGCTATAATAATCAATGACCAACAGCAGTGTTGTTTAGTGTGGTTTCGTGTATACGTTTAGGACACTACTATAATCGTAACCACTACTACGATTATAATCACAGGGACTATTATTATTTAGTAATGCTACGCCTATCAACACTATTTTAACAACAATAATAACGACTACAATGACTATGGTTATCGACATAACTACTATTACGACATTACTATTACTAAGCGTGTGTGTATTGTATATAAGCGTATACGTGTTTATATATGTAATAGGACGAAAGAGTATGTGTTATAATGCGTGTATGAGTATATTGTTATATATGAGCGTGGTGCATCTTTTCTCTTCGCGCGGAATTTTTTTTAGTGTGTCACTGCTGATTGCGCTTTTAGTTCAAGCCTTCTTCGCGCTAAAGCTTTTTTAATGTCGTCCTAAGCTCTTCCTTGGTATTCAAGATTACGCTTGCGTCTAAGTCGCTCTGGAGATAATGCAAACGCGCCTGCTAAACTGGAACCAATAACGCCCTTAGCGCTAGGTCCACTAGATTGTTCTTTTTCTTCAGCGAGTTTAATTAAGTTGTAGTAGGTCATGTTACCTATCCTTACTAAATCCGCTAGCAATAATAGACGCAGTCTTCTCAGAGGCTTCCCTTGCCTTTCTTCCTTGGATATTCTTATATAAGCCGTAGCCGCCTAGAAGAGTGCCCGCACCCATAGTGGCAAGGCCTGCGTTTCTAGTTCTTCTCATGGCATTTTCTAGTTGATCAAGCACTTCTGGGTCATCCATCTTGAGATCTTTGCCTAGCTTAGCTGCAAGAATACCCCCACTACCTAAGATTCCAAGTCCAGCGCCGGCACCAGCTAACGCAGTACCGCCTACGATCTTACCGTAGTGTTTATTTTGCTTTTGTTCTTGCTCTTGTGCGAGCTTAATGAGACCGAGTAATGACATTTTAGGTTCCTTTGTTTTTAGTGTGTTGTGTTTTTAGCTGAAAGCTTGAGCAATCTGTGATAAGACGCGTTAGTGATCCATGCGTCCGTAGTACTTGTTACCTGCTAAGTGCCCGAGACCAGACTCCGCTGCGATTGTAGCGCCTGCTATACCTACTAAACCTGGTATAGTTGACGCTTTTCTAAACTTAGATCCAAGTCCTGCTCCGCTCTTTATCTTATTAATCTTGTCTCGGATTTCTGTACCCTTGCTAAGTCCGTCCTCATAATCCTGTACGAGCTTTTGAAATTTAGCGTTATTAATATTATTCTTATTATCTACCGCCATAGTTTTTAGCGATTTTTTAGCCTTGATATAATCTTTTTCTTCTGCTGTTAGCGTTGGATCCTTCCTCGGGTCAAAAAGTGGAATATCATTTTTAGTATCCCAAACGTTACGGGCTGGTACATTCAGGCCCTTTAACTCATTCTCAAGCGACTTGGTTTGTCTGTGGTTAATAAATCTTCCAAGACCCTCCATTGCGACTGCTGTACCAGCACCACCAGCACCAACCTTAGCACCTGCATGCATCATCTCTTTATTTGTAATGAGAGGGCGACGTTTCTTATCTTGCTCTTCTGCGAGTTTAATCAGTCCAAGTAATGACATTTCAGTTCTCCTGTTTTTTGTCTTTCAAATGTTTATAGAGTTTATACGCACCAATTGCACCAAACCCACCCATCACCTTTCCGGCTGAGCCGTAGGCTAAACGCTTCTTAAGTAATGCTCTGGCGCCCTCATGATCTGCACGTTCCATGAACGTACTTGCGTTAACTCTATTTCTTTTAAGTAGATCATCTCTCATTTCAGTCAAATTTTCCATATTTTTAGAATGTATTTGTGCGTCATTTGCTTTTAATTGTGCTTTTACGTATGAATCCATAGCACCTTTTACCTTTGGATCATCTATGTCCCTTACTTTTCTTGCAAGAGCGGTGTATGGGGGCTTCTCTATATGATCATCAAGATGTACTAAATCACCACGTTGAACATTGCCAAATCGTTCGTACGGCTGGTTCATGCGGTCATCGTATACATCGAACTTCTGTATACCCTTTCCACTTGGACCTGCAAACTCTGAGCCTAGTACAGCACGGTATTGGGCCGCTTCATCCTTAGCATCTCGGTATGCTTTACTTGCGGAATGAGTATCTATGTTAATACCAGATAGCTCGTCTTGCTTATGCTTTGCGTAGCGGTCAGCAGTAGATCTTAATCTGTCCTTAATACGTTTACCCTCTTTTGTACCTAGATATCCGCCCAACAACGTTCCTGTTGTGCTACCTGCTATGCCCGCAAGATATGTACGATCCTTTTGATCTTTATTGTCTGCCATTACATACTCCTAAAAAAGTGTACTCTAATTAGGGATAAGTATATAGAACAAGAACAAAACTATCAAGGATCATACGTATCATGTCTCTATTTACTGCGTTACTCTTAAATACACTAATGTGTATTCTAGGCTTTTACAAATCAAGCGCCAAAGATATGGCAATCCCAATCATTAAGGACTTTGGGTGGTGGCAATGGTGGATTACATTCTCACTAATTACGAATTGCATCGGGTTAAAGGCTTGGTGGCGTATCTCTGACACCGTCGAGAACGGTGGGCTTGGCATGGTGCAGGCCGTATTTATCACTACCGTAATTGCATTGGTAGTAGATGTCGTATTACTTTCAATTCATTATAATATTGAAGTGAAGAATATTATTGCATTAGTATTGGTAGCGATCGCAAGTTATATTGTAAATGAGGACACTGAAGTACTTGTAGGCTTCCTCAAGAACTTGAAGGACTTCCTTAAGTTTTAAAGAAGCAATTGACTATTTCTTACGTAATGGATCTAGTACTATATCCTTATAATTCTTCGCACCCTGTACAAAAGACTTGCCGACACTTGGAATATCTTTAGTCGCGTAATCATACGCTTGCATTGCAAGTCCGCCTCTATTTGGATTGTTTTTTACATTATGGACATGATCTTGGACTGCTTTTTTAGCTTGTAAAGCCTTTTGTCTAAGCGCTTCTTGAGCCTTTGGTGCGTTATCAGCAATACGCTTTGCTACCAAATTCTTAGTGTCACTGGCAATACGCACACCTTTTTTAGCTGTGTCAATAGCTTGGCCAACGGCACCATCTCTGCCGTAATCGCCAGATACTACTTTTTTACCTGCTGTAATCGCATCACTACCTACTTTTTTAACTACATCAAAAAGTCCGGCAAGCTTAATTAAATTATCGTGAGACATGATAATACTCCATTGATTTTAAAAGAAATCGTGTTATATCTATGTTAGTTTTATAAGATATGTCAATATGTGTCAATATATGATTGTAGTATCCTATAATAAAAGGGCCTATAGCTCAGTTGGTTAGAGCAGCGGTCTCATAAACCGCGGGTCAACGGTTCAAGCCCGTTTGGGCCCATTCCTTAAAGCTTCGAGAGAAAGACATGACAGCAGACGTACAAAGTAGGATTAACAAGATGAGTCTAACATCCTTAATGAAGGATAATAAATATATATTTGTAGAAATAGACTCGCTAGAGCCGTTATTAATGGATTCGTGGTCAATATCTAGCCCCAATTGCGAATGGGACGACTTAGTACCGCTATATAATGATAATAAGTTTGCTTGGTGCTTTGCACGTGATGAAGAGTATTTTAAATCTATAGGATGGAAGGTAGACGATTTATCTAGACGTGTATATAAAAAGATTAAGAAGTCAAGCACGTAATCAATGTTCATAATTAACGATTTTTGAACACATTATATGTTTATTGTTCATAATTAACGATTTTTGAACACATTAATACACAGAGGAGCCAAGAAAGGTAAAGAACTCTCCTCTGTGTATTAAAATGCAATCTTATCTCTGACTGATTTCAATCTCGTTAAGATGTATATAACATACACAATTATAACACAGCTTTCAACATTTATTTGCGTCTCATACGCGTTGAACGTCCGCCCATATTATTTTTGAATAACTTGGGGTCTGCTCTTAAATCCATTAAGTTTGCGTTTTGCGGATCAAGCTCGTTTGTGTATTTGCTAATATGTGATTCGCCTGGAAGAGTCTTTTCATCTAGCTTCTTATAAACGTAATTACGCATTTTACTATTCATCTTGTACTTAGTGTTCTTTAATTCATCTATAGCATCGTTAACAGACATCGATTTTAATCTAGACTGCACCATAGGGTGATTATGTAAACGTTCAGGAACTTTACTTAGTATCTTTCGATTGTGTGCTTCGTTCTCAAAGGCTAAATCAGTTGCTTCTTGGCCTATAAGCTTATCTGATTGCTGAGCGGATACTAGCTTTTGTAGTGGAGTTGCATTGGCTTCGTTGGGGATATCTCCGTAATTATAGCGTGATTTTGGCTTTCTACCCAATACTCTAAGCATATGCCCAACCTCTGGCTCTCTCATCTTCAAAACATTTCTTCTAGCAGCGTCAGCACCAGGCCCCTTTAAAGTGTTTCCTCTTTTAAGATCTTCCAACACTTGCTGACCAACATGGCTAGATAGTACGTCAAATCCTTGTCTTGCAAAAGTAGATCCGACAGGTGCCTTACCTCGAATTATATCTCTCAGGGCCTTTTGCTCGCTTAGTTCGTGCATACCTATTACCCCTGAGACCAAATCATTAGCGTCTTTATTATAACGCACCTCGTGATTAATCACATTAGTGGGATCTGGTAAATACGCTTTTACCATTTTTCCAGCTATCTTTCTGTATTTCTTATTTTTTAACGCAAGTGCTTGTGATTGTAACTCACCATGCGCGTTTAATTTGGGTAATATCAATGCCGTCTCTGGTGCGGTAGATTGTGCACCAGCAGCATTGATATTAGTTTTTCCATAGAAACCCTTCATAACTTTATTTAGCTTTCTACCAAATGCTGGGCTAAACTCGTTTTTTAGCGATTCGACATCTGCCTTAGCAGTATCCTTTATGATTCTTTTACTTAATTGCTTGCCACCACGTAGGTCTATAAGATCTCCGCGTTGCTTTGCGATACCAAGCACTTTATTTATCTGATCTATGTCTAGTGCAATCTTATTCATATAACTTGCTTTTTTAACAAGCGACTTTCTCATTTGTGTTATAGCATCTCTTACTTCTGGAGGTAAGGAATCTATATCACCATCTCGCAATGACTTTATTTGGCCGTGTGCTCGGTTAATTGAATTACGCCCTTCATTAATGTGTTTAGTGGTTTCATAGGTACTCATTGAGGCTTGTTGTGGCCCAGGCCTTTTTACACCTTGTTGAATTTGCCCGTCGTTTATCAACTGTTTTATACTGCTACGAGTATCTTCTATCTTTTGCTGAAGATCCGAGACGGCTGCTTTATCAGTGTCGTTTGGAAGTACTTTACCGCTCTTTACTGTTTTAGAAAAGTCGGGTGAATTGTATGCCTTTTTAGCTTTAATTGGCGGAGGGACGGGTTTTTGATTATCCATAACAAAATCTCCGTAAGCTTGACCCAAAGAGTTTCTTATTTTTTCCTTTTTAGTATTTATAAGATCCTCCCACCTTTCATCGACAGTTTTATGCGGAACTGATGCTTGCCCGACATATCCATATCTTGGGACTGTTTTAAAGTCGCCTACTCGTACCTTCCGCATATTTCTTAATGTTGTCATGTCCACCTTTAAATCAGCCGAAGTTGCTAAATCAGCAAGTGAATTAGGGTTGACTTTAGTCATAGGAAGTTGCTTAACCAAAGGGTTATTTACACCACCTTGTCTAGCATTATGGTAGGCTCTGCGCGCTAATAAAGTAGGCTCCGAGTTGCTAAAGCTTGGGCCCCATTTTACAGCACTTCCTTGGCGTTCTAACTCAGCGTTAAAAGGAGTGTTAAGACCAATCACATCTGATGCACCGCCAGGAAATCCAAGCTGTGCTCTAGCCTTATCAGGATTGTTGGGTAGTTTACTAAGAGCAGTATCTATTCTATCAGAAATAGCCTTGTTCTTATTAACCCATTCGTCTGCGTTTTCTTGACGGTCATTCTTATATGCTTTATTGATCAAACGTTTCTGTAATCGTTTAGCATTTCTAACCGACATCATTTTTCCGTCTACTTCGACCATTAACTTCTTTGATAGAACGTTAGCAGCTATTTTACTAAACATGCTATTTACCTCACTTCATCTTTCGTGTTTGGCTACCAATTTTTGGGCTATTTAAAATAGCTGGGTCTGGTTTAGGAATATCCTTTGGATACTTTTTGGGATAAAACGCGTCTTCCCAATACTTAACCTGCTCTGTATTAGATTTGTTACTATGAGTATTCCCAACTGCTCCAGATGCTGCTTCTGCTCTACTATCTAGTATTCTATAAACATGGTCTCTTCCTTTACGGTTTAACTTATATTTAGTGTCACGCAGATGCTGTAAAATTTGGTCGTAGTCCATGGGTTTAAGACGTGATTGTACCATTGGATGGTTGTATAAGCGCTCTGGAACCTTGCTTAGTATCTTTTGATTATGTTTAGCATTCTCGAAGGCTAAGTCAGACACCTCATCTTCAATCAAATCTCCATGCCCTTGAGCCGAAATAAGCTTTTGTAGGTTGTTGGGTTTTTTTGGATTTACCTGTTTAAACATATTACCATGTGCGGACTCGTCGCCCGCAGTTTGAATCATTCTATTTATCTCAGCATCGCGCATATGTCTTATTGAGCTAGCAGCATCAGAAGCTCCGCTGCCTTTTAAGGCTCTAGCTCTATTTAAATCTTCTAAAACCTGTCGATCCTGATGTGAGGATCGTGTACCGTCCGTTGCAGAATATATATGACCAGGAGTCTTTTTTAGAATATTTCTTGCCCCCTTTAACTCACTAAGCTCATGCATACCTACTAGGCCTCTGTATAAATCTTGTGCGTTTTGGTTAGATGTTGGTGGAGCATAACTATCTCGTTTCTGTAAAAGCGCCAAACGCATAGTCTTGGTAACATCGGCAAGCTTTCTGCTTTTAAGCTGAGGTTCTCCTGTCTTTTTATTAACCCCCGCTATAAATTCGCCATTATTTGCTAGATCTGCAAGTATTTGGCGCCCAGTACTACCGGTGCTCAAGGACCCTGTCGCATCTTTTAACTCCTCGAGACCTTTTCCATAATCATTTGTTAGTTTTTTTCTCAGGGAACCGCCAATATTTTTATTTTTTAGTCTTTGGTCTAGCGTATTTTTTAACACATTTATTCGTTTTCTAGTTAAATCACCATCCTTTAGGTCTATAAGATCTCCGCGTTGCTTTGCGATACCAAGCACTTTATTTATTTGGTCTATATCTAAAGCAGTCTTTGTCAGACCTAGTGAAGATGTCTTAGTAAAGGACCTGCGCATAGTTGCGATCGCTCTTTGTACATCCTCTGGTAAATGCTTTAAATCCTTATGTCGTTGTACCGATGTATCATATTTTGCACTATTCTTTTCATCTTGTATTTTTTCAAGTGTCTTATGAATTTCTCTACGTTTTGAGCTCATTTGACGGTGAGCTATCTCAGCAGCCATTTGTTTTGCATCATCCGGCTCACTACGTCCAGGAAGAGTTTTCAAATCTTCTCTAATCTTTGCAAGCTCCTCGCGATTACTCTTTAAGCTATCTTCAAGAGCGGGAATATCAACTTTTTTCTTTTTGATAGGCGTTGTATCAAGTCCACCGACTATCGTATTATCAATACCAGGTGCGCTATATGCTTTTTTCTTAGGAGGAAGAGATGGATTGAAATTCGCTTCTTGTAACTTAAATCTTTCGGCTCTAAGAACTGAAGGGCGCTCAAATTCATCATATTCCTTGTTTCTTATCTCTCTTTCTACGTATTTTGGATCTTGTCTTTTAGTTATCTCCTGCTGCAAGCGGTTAGGCTTGGCAACCCTATTCAAATGATCCATTTTTTCATTATGCAAAGATTCCAAATCTCTTCTCATCAAAATCTTATATTGTGCGATATCCTTAGGATCATGTATAGCCATACGGACATTATATAGAGGAAACTTTTCGGCAAACTCTCCTCTAGTAAGATCATCGTTTACGGGACTATCCGCAATATCACGGTATTTGCGGAATTTTGGCTCCTGGGATGCTTTGTGAAACATCTGAGGTTGATCTCCGCCGGCTGTCCTGTCAAGTTCTTTTCGAATAGCTAAGTTGTGCGCAGAGTCATAACTTATAGCATCGTTTAAGGAATTACCGAAGTTTGTAGCTCTTTTACGTATCTCTTTGTCTATTTCTTCCGACTTGTTTACCCCATTAATATATTCATCTCTGGTTATGGATTTGCTGTTAACTTGGTTTAAAAGTCTATTTTGAAGCTTTCTAGCATTCCTGATAGACATTTCTTTCCCATCAATATTAACCTTAATCATCTTAGAGATGACATTTGCACTTATTTTTTCCATTTCAACTCCTAATAGTACTTTGCGTTTGATTTTACTTTAGCTTTATCTGTGTTGTCAATGTATTGGGTGTCTGCGTTAAGCTTTTTACGATCTGTTGCGACTTGATCACGCTTAGACATACTATCCCACTTCTTCTTTGGTAGATAGCGTGATGTTGAGCCATCTGACCTTTCAGCAATCTCGGGTGTACCTGGACGTGTTTGCCAATCTTGTTTTGTCCACTTCTTCATTGAGTTGCTTTTAGCGCTTGGCTCTTTACCCGAATACCCGCCACCGTTATCCTTGTATATCTTCGTAGCAAGTTGCATAGCGCGTGCTGAGTGTTTGCCTCCCATTTTTGCCTTAGCCTGATCCTTTGCGCGTTCCCACTTCTCTGGATCAGTCTTGGTTGCAACTAAAGATGCTGTCTTAGTTGCAATACTAGCTAAATTAGAAACAAGTTTGGCCTTGTCTTTATCAGCTACGTAATTAACGCCCGCACTAAATAGCTTGGAGAGTAAATACCTACGGCTAATATCAGGTAGCTTACCCTTATTTTGAGCTAATGCAATTAAGTTATTAAAGCTCATTTATCTTCCTCCAATAGTTTATTAAACTCGTTCATAAAGGTTTCTTTAGCGCTAGCACGAACTACTGCGTTCTCATAGTCTTTCAGATTTACAATATGCTTACGAATTGGTTTAGGGTTGCCTTGTAGTGCGTAGCCTATTGCCTTATGTGTATCGGGCGGCGCTACAAGGGGTTTTTATCCTTTCTTGACCTTATAGCGCTACATACCGCACTTTAATTATAGATTAAATAAGTTAAAAGGAATTGGCTGAGCGTATAGCAGCGAGAAAAGCGAATTATGAAGCGTGGCGTGAATCGTTTAAATAATTAAAGACCGTGTTTAATCAAATGACGACTTACTGCACCTGAATTGTTTAATCCTCTTTCATACATCTCCATATTGCCTGTTAATAACCCTTTTTGTTGCATACGTTGTCCGTGGATATAAGTTTGCGCCATTGGGTGATCTAATCCGCCAGGGAGATTATCTTTCATCCACGATGTTTTAGCATCGCCGGTAAACTTGGTAAATCTACCAGCTTTTGGCGTGGCTGCGCCCATACCTTGTGCTTGTCTAAAAGCTTCTCTGGCTTTTGTTACGGGATTTCCGATTACTGTGCTAAGTGGCTTACCGATTTTTCTACCAGCGCCGCCCATTCCAGCCTTGGCTGTTTGTACTGCGTTGTATGCATCTTTTAAAGATGCGAGTTTCACTAAATTGAAATAAGACATTTTTAACCTCGTGTTTATGTTACGTCCTTTATACTATATATACATATTATTTGCGTTTTGGTCTAATAAAAACTAAATAATAGCTAAAAGAAACAACCGCCACATCGTTTCTTTTATCGACATCAGGTAGAGATGATTGCGCCTGCGAGTGCTACCAAGAGCACCGCGATTACGTATTTAGGTTGCCACCCAAAGTATACGCTATAGGCAATCACTTCAAATTGGCATGTCGGGTAATGCGAGTAGCTTACCACTTGCCGTAACACCCCAACCACGATTTTTGTTTTCCTTATCTCTTGCTAGTGCGTACATTGCCGCGGCTTGCATAGTGGGGTGTGTATAAACACCTGTATGTCCGCCTGGAAAGTCGCCCGATTTACGTGGTACTCGTGGTTCAATATGCTCTACATCAAATGGGGATCCGTGATAAAAGGTACGTTTACTAGCAAGCTTGATAAGGTTATTGTACATATTATTTCCTAGTGTGTTTTACTACATCAGCATGTGCTCGCCACGAGTCAACGCCTGGTCTATATCTATCTAGCAATATACGGCCTCTTTGCGCAACACCTTCGTTGTCTGGCTCTAATCCTTTTGCAATTCTCTTAGCAGCTTCACGTTGAATACGTTGTTCAATGATCATGTCTTCTGGTACGTCTACCAAGTGACGTTCATATTTACTTAGCTTGTTTGGATTACGTTCTAAAAAGTATGAGCCTTCGACTATATGGCGATCAGTCTTACCAAGTGCTTCTTTGATAGCCTGATTAATCATATTACGTTCGTATTTCTTTCCCTTATTACTTGAGTCAAATGTACCGTGCTGTTGGTAATGCTCCTTTTGTTTACCAAGCATTTCCTTGATTAAGGGGTGTTGATCTAACTCTACGATAGGGATACCATGTTCTTCGCCCAGCTTTCTTGCAAGAGTAGACTTTCCGGATCCAGAATGCCCAGTTACAATGATATGCTGTGCTAGCTTAATTAAGTTATTATGTGACATGTTATTTCTTCTTTGAGTACTTGTTGTGAATCTTGTCAAGAAAGTCTGCTTGTCTCATCATGTTTTCGCGCTTGCCGGGGAATATAAGCTCATTACTTGCATGCTGTCTTAACGCATTCGCTAAATCACTTGCAGGTACAAACTCGGGATTGAAACGATTAAAGGAATCGCCCTCAATATTATAAAGAGAGTCATCTTTACTGTGTATTTGTGCGGCTCTCATATGCTCACGTATGCCTTGGTATCTCTCGCCACGCTTTTGGTATACTCTACGTTGCCATTCGGGGTTCATTACCATTTCATGTGGGTCATGTCCGAAATGCTCAATATTGTGAATCTTGTAGCCGAGTTCTTCTAGTGCTTCTCGATGAAGTCCCTTGTTTACTTGTTTGACGCTTGGAATAGGATTAAGCAAAGATTCTTCTTTATGAACGCCTCCACCTGGAAAGTGAAAAGGCGCCTCATGAATAGATGGAATATCATTTTTAGCTGCGAGCACGTTGCCTTTACCATCGTGAAGGAACAATGATGCGCGGTCTCTAAACTCATTAAGCTTTCCCGCTAACTTGGTAATATTCTTATACGACATACGATTTCTCCTTGTTATTCGTATATCATATTATCACATATTTTTTATAGCTATAAATATCTTATTAAACTTCTAAACCATAGTTTTTAATGATTATATCTGTAATAGCTCATGATTACCCTTATAGTTATTTATTATTGTTCTAACGATTCTCTCGTATTTCTCGTAACTTTTGTGCAGCTCCCGCAGTAGCCATGCCGAGCCCTATTCCCTGAGTAGCTAACCCTTGTAGTCTCGTTTTTTTACCCATGTTCGTAAAATCCTTTGCAGACATATGTACTCCATTGAAATCTACGCCTCCTCTTCTAATTGAATCTCTTTCTTTCTTATAGAAATCTTTCAGATCATCAGACGATTTTACTAAAAACCCGCCAAGACCTATTCCCAGGGACCCTCCAAGGATTTTAGAATTTAAACGATATGACATCTCATCATCTTTCTCTTCTTTACTCCTATTAGCTAGTTTTTCCATAGCATTTTGGTATCCTAAAAGATATGCGTTATATAGATTACTCATAGGTTTGTCCTTTTATATGTTATAATCTAACATTATAATTAACGTTGCCCATGTCTTTTTTCATAAGCTCGCGTCTCATATGCATTCGTTCAAGTCTGTCTAAATTGCTCATTGTTCTATCAAAATTTCGTTCTTCTTTCAACGCTCTAGCTTCCATGGCACGGTTTCTTGCAGTTGATCTTTCAATATGGCTCATTGTATCATCATCGTCTAGGTGCATTTTACTTCTAGCTTCAGAAATACGGTTATTATGTCGCATTGCACTGCCAAGTCCACTAAGACCGCCGACAAGAGCTCCAGCACCGCCACCGACAATGGCACCTGGCACTCCCATTCCGCTGTGCAATCCTGTAAGAGCACCCATACCTGCACCTGCCAGTCCATAACCTACAGCGCCTTTAAGAGATGACTTAAGCTTACTCTTTGGATCTTGGTTGCTTGTATAATCTCTCCACTCTTTATAGGCTTTCAAACGTTCCTTGGGAGACACGTGAGCATCGTTGTATGTGTCATGTGCTAAAGCAGCATCTTGATTTGATCTAATTTCAGCTGCTACTTTATACAAGTAAGAAGATGTCTTTTCTTGTCCTGCATTTCTTTTTATACTCTTGACCGCCCCTAACGCTAACCCCATACCACCGCCCACTAAACCGCCAATACCGGCTGTTCTTTTTAAGCCACCTCTGATAGCTTTTAAAGCTTCCTTCTTATCTTTGATAGCTTGAGACACATGCCCTGCCTGATCAGCAAAGTCTTTACCTACTGCTTCTAAAGCTTTTCTCTTACTGTCAATAGATGTGTTAGTTTGAAAAATCTTGTTTTTCATGTTTTTATAATAGGGGTTTTGTGCACCAAGGCCTTGCACCTTCATTTGCTTTAAAAGATTTTCTTTAAGACGAAGCACCTTGTAATCTTGATTAACACGGCCAGCTGCCTCTGAACTTAACTGCTGTAATGCATCTAACTTTTTGGTTGCTTCATTGATTTTTTTAGCGTGTGCTCTACTTTCTAGTCCGTATTTACCGGCAACTAGCCCACCACCTAAAGCAGTGCCACCTAAGATTCCAATTCCGGTACCAGCGCCCATATCTTTAAGATCACGTTTGGCTGTATCTTCCGCCAATTTGATATGATTAAACATCTTTTCTCCTTTAGAAATAAAATACTGTGGTAGCCTTGTTATATAACATAATTAACATAGGTGTCTAGAATGAACGTAAAAAATACACAAAAAGATTGTGATAATAGCTTATCAACATGCGCAGAACGTATCTCGCATAAATTTTCAACCATTGTATGGAGTAAAGACGATGAGCAACAACTCTCAAATCGACTTCGGAAAGACCCCTGCGCTTTGGCAAAGATGGTCAAAACATTTCGGAGAACAGGCACGATCTAAAAAGGCGTTTGGCGTATTCGGTGCCAAGAAATGCGCGTGGATTTGTGATTATTTTGACAAATACGATTATCAAAACGAAGAGACATTTGGCGGGGAAGGTAAACACTCGGATGAGGAAAAGCTTCTTGAAATGGTGCACACATTTTTGATCTTCACATCAAACGGTCCAAATGGCGAACCGCTGTTCGATGAAAAAGAGCAAATTAGACAAGGTATGATGACCATCGGATATGGTTGTGCGTACATGATTGAAAACGGACATAGCGCAAAGTCCGTGTATTGGCACTTATGCAGTTCTCAACAACTTTTTCGTAAATCAAGAAGCGCAACACTTGAGTTGTTATTGGCATACCTTAACGTCCTTGGACTAGGGCGTGAAAAGTTTGGCGAACCCGCATCAGACGACATTGACGATATTCGTAACCAGATTGCTGACGAAGTATTAAGCCGTTAAACAGTAATTATATCTAAACCATTTGACTTTAAATAATCGATACCCTCTGACGTAGTATAACCACCCGATATATAATATATTTTTTTTAGCCCTGAATGATGTATAAGCTTGGCACACATAAGACACGGTTCACCTGTGACAATAATACTAGCACCCTCTGTTTGTATGCCGTTTCTAGCAGCGTTGCAGATTGCATTCATCTCAGCGTGATGGCACCCTATCTGTATTTCAGTACCAGACTTTATTTCATTTTTAGCTCTAATACAGATATCGCCCCCACAGAGCTTTCCAGCTCCACGAGGGCTACCATTGTAACCATCCGACAATATTGTGTTGGATGTTTCATTTATGATCACAGCTCCGTGCTTTCCCCTAGGGCAAGGCGAACAAGACGATAATAACTTACATTGGTCAATACGAAGCTGTATGTGCTTATTCATTAATAACCAGCGTTTCTCCACATAGCAATTTTGCTAAGTGTAACACCTTCATAAGAATTATCATCTTGCAATTGTGCAATTTTATTTAATGTTGCCTCTTCGTAGATGGATTGGGTATTACCACCAAATGTTTCCAAAGCGTCATTATAACCCAATTCATAAGCAACTTCCAATGAAGCCTGCTTGTCCATATTGCTCTTTGAACGATCATAAAGCTTTTTTGCGCCGTAAAGAGCGCCTGCTGTAGCTAAACCAATACCGGCTTTACCAATAGCACCCTTGTGTTGTCCATATAGGTCTTTAGCGTGTCCGTAGCCTTCTGATATTTTCTTACCAGCAGCGTCCTTCTTAGTATTAAGATAATCTTTAGCGGTATTATAAGCTTGACCCATTTTGTCTTTTAGGGTGCTTGTAGGTTCTCCACCAGTTTCAGACGCGACTTTTTCAAGATATGAATTAAGAATACTCATTGTGTTCTCCAAAAACATTATAAGTGATGGTAATTTAGTGTTTGCACTTTACTAAACTATAGTTTAATCATAAAATTTAGTAAAGTTCAATCTAAATACAAAGGTTTAAAAAATATGAGTGAAAAAGTTGCTTATCTAAAAGGTGTTATGGGAAGCGCAGCAGAAGGCCTCGGATCTGCAATTGGCGATAAGTCTTTAACCATGATTGGGAAAATAGGCGATAGCATTATGTCATCTATGCAAAGGCGTAATAAAGACAAAATATTAAAACAATGCAGTCTTATGTATCCACAGCTCAGCGGTAGAAACAAACAAAAGGTTGATATTGCGTTTGAAGTACTTTGTACATTAAAACCAGGAATATTAAACAATACAATACTTGCGGGTAAAATAATCGACGATGCATCTAAATCTAACGATGTGTTAGCAACAGTTAAAACTAAGCTTTCTCACTTAAATAATGAGGCATCAAGTGATTATTAACAAAAACGGGCAATATGCGCTTATTGCGAGAGATGGCAAGGTTCTTGGAACGCACCCATCATACAAGAAAGCAATGGCTCAAGAGATTGCTATTGAGCTTTCTAAGAAAAGACAGATGGATAAAACATCTGCGCTAAAGCAAGATGTAAGCTTAAAGCAACACCAGAAGGACGCCGTAGACTTTGTAAACAAGAATAATGGAAAGGCTCTGTTTGCACATGGAACAGGTACGGGTAAAACACTAACTGCGATTGCGTCCTTTGAAAATCTAAAGGATAAAGGCAAGGCTAATAGAGCGCTAGTAATTGTTCCGGCAGCTTTGCAGACAAACTTTGCAGATCAGGGCGTTAAGAAGTTTACAAACAGTACTCACGGAGCTGTAGGTAGTGGGTCTGATTATGAAATTGTTTCCTTGGAAAAGTTTAGAAAGAACCCACACGACATTATAAATAAGTCAGGCGCTGATAGCGTAATTATTGATGAAATGCACCGAGCAAAAAGTGGAGATTCAAAGAATTTTAAATCGCTAACTGCATTAAAAGATGCAAATTCCGTAAAGAACGTTATAGGCTTAACGGGTTCTTTTGTTTCTAACCATCCACGTGAAATTATACCATTGTTGGATGTTGTCAATCATAAGCATGGATTGGGTAGTGAGCAAAAGTTTACAGGTAATTACGTCGCCAAAGAACGAGTTGAAGGCGGATTCTTAAAAGATCCAAAAGAACGATTAACACTTAAAAATACCGATAAGCTTGGTAAAAACCTATCACCACTTATTCACTACGTTGGTCATGATGTACTTGACGATAAGGATCTTCCAAAAATGAAGATCTCTGACGTCAAGACTCAAATGTCTCCTGAACAGTATGAGCATTATCAATTTGCGCTTAGCCGACTCCCAAAGGAAGCTAGACAACGAATAGCATCGGGGCTACCTCCTACGCAAGCTGAGGCTAAGTGGATTATGCCCATGATCACACAAGCAAGACTAGCGTCTAACTCGGTAAAGGCTTTGAACGCATCCAAAAACCTTGAACAAGCTGCGGAAGAAACACCGAAGCTTAAAAAGATTATGGATGATGTTCAAGAGCACATAGCAAACACACCTGATGGGCAAGCTGTTATATTTACACACTTATTAAACTCGGGTGGGAGAGAGCTTGAAGCTGGTCTTAAAGCACGTGGTATAGATGTAGGTATGTACTCGGGAGAAAATGCAAAAGAACGCGATTCACACGTAGATGATTTTCGTAATAGAAAAAAGCGTGCTATTATTTTAACACCCGCTGGTAATGAGGGTATAAGCTTAAATGACGCTACATTTTTAGCTTTGGCGGATCATCATTATAACCCCGAAAAGAATTGGCAGGCAATAGCGCGTGCTAGACGCTTTGGAGGACAATCTCATAGAGAGCCAGACAAGCGAGAAGTAGACATACGTAGATACTACTCTGAGCCACCACCACCATCCATATTAAAACGTCTATTTACAAGGAAGCCTGAAAAGGGTATAGACTCTTGGATTCAAGGTATAGCAGATGAAAAAGATAGATTAAATAACGATTTAAGAGATGTTGTTCGTAAAAAGAAGTAATTAACGAATAGTATTTACAAGTGTGTCGTATGTAAGACCCTTCGCACCGCCAGCAATCGCTCCCATACCTCCTCCCATCACACCACCAATAGCACCTCCGGAACCACCACCAATAATACCCCCAGTAGCACCGAGCGCGACCTTTTCTTTGAGATTCCTTCCTTCCTTAATGCCGTGTTTTATACCACGAATAGCACCAAGCGTGGCACCAGTTCCAGCGCCAAGTTTAGCGCCTGTGGCAGCACCCGAAATACTACCTTTTAGGGCATTATAAGGGGCTTTAGCTAATTCAATTGCTCTTTGGCCAATTGATTTAGACTTCTTTTCAGAAACTGCTTCTGCTAGTTTTACAAGATTGATGTGTGTCATTTAAGACTCCTTTATGTGTTTTTTAAATTATCAAGTAATTTTATACTTTTGGGAAAATGTTGTCTAGTAATAGTTTCAACGGCAGTTGCATAGTCACGTATTTCTTTTTGAGCATTTTCATCGGTTCTTAATCTCAAAAAGTGTAATATAGCTTGCAAACTAGCCGTCCACATACATTCACTATAGCTTGCGACAGGTAAAAGAATTCGTGCTTGTTCTCTACATACGCCCAAAGCAAGTAGATCATCATAGCCTTTTTCTACTGTTTTATAAACGTTATCTAGTACTTCAAACGCTTTTGTTGGTTCTAGTATTTCACCGTAGCTAGATTGTTTATTCTTACTCGCTTGTAGTCTCCATGTCTGTGGTACAAAAAAGCCATTGCGTAGCTCAGTGTATCTAGCGGACTGCTCATTCCACGCACACCCGACCTGATGCTTCATCCATTGGCGTAGTACAAAGATTGGTGCACGAATAGTAAAGGTAATCATTGGGTGTCTAAACGGACTTGTATGCTCGTTTTCCCATAGGAAGTTCAGAAGTCTTTCATCAGTGTCGTCCCAGGTTTCTTTAAACTTCTTATATGAAACACGTGCTGCGTTTACAACACGCATATCATCACCAAGATGGTCTTCGTATCTTACAAATCCATCGTTTTGTACTGCAATGCTAATCTTTTCGCTAGTCATTAGTTTGTCCTATCTGATAATCGCCTTTGTATTTCTGCGATCTTTTCATGCTCGTATCTGTTTTTAACATTTGACGCAAAATATTTACCAATTGAATCTGCGTTAAGCATGTCTGATTCAACCTTTTTTGGAACATTATGGTACTTGTAAACACTTCCCGTATTAAAAACTACAACTAAACCGCCGTCTTTTGTTTTTTCTATTTCTTTTATCATACTAGAGCTTACCGGAATTCTTTTTGATACGTGCTCCGTTTGATTTACTTTTGATAAACGTCTTTTTATTTTCTGCGCTGTAGTTTCGTTGGTGTGTGTCATTTTATCTGCCGATTAACTTATCCAAGTGTTTAAACTTTTTTACTCTGAGAAGTGATGCTGTTTTTTGCTCTTGAATGTTTCTATCTACAGCCTGCTCAATTGGGTCCATGTCTTGTGGACGTGTTGGCATTGGAAAGCTATAAGGCGCGGACTTTACGGAGCTTTCGAGCATAGGCTTGCTAGTATCTGACTTGGCTTTTACAACAGGCGGTTGTGATGGCTGTCCTTGTTCATCTGGTCCCATGATTGCGTCTGCGAGTAGCTTTGAATACATATTATCGCTAGGAAAATGATCTCCACGTTGTAATCGGCTAAGTGCAATGGCGTCCGCAGCTTGGTAAAAACGTTCTCTTAAATGGGGATACATGTCAGAATAGAATTTAGCCAATGCGTATCCTTGTAATGACTGATTACTTGGATAACTAGGTGTATCGTTACTGCCTTCTAAGTTTATGTCAGCATTGAGCTTAAAACCATAAAAAGGCGCAATTTGGCTTGGTCGTGGTCTTAAAAACTTATATTTAAGATAAATAGCGATCTTAAACAAGTCTTTGGACAGAAAGGTAGCGTCTTCCTGCATAGCGTCTACACCACCCTTATCGCAGATCTCAAAGAATATAGATAATAAATCCTCGTCAATCTTTTTAGTAATTGCGTTGGATAAGGGCTTGCTATTCATTACGTCAATAATATCACTAAGCTCCTGCTCAACTTCTTTAGAAGTGTTTTCGGGCGGTGGTATCATTGGCAAAGCGTTAGGAGGAATATTAAGCATTACTGATGGAGCGGATAGCACCTGTCCCCAATTATCAATTGACTCTGGGTCGTATAGTAAGTTTTGAAGTTCCTTGTCAATCACAGACGCTACCTTTGTAACGCTACTTTCTTGCTTCATAAAGGATGTTTGAGAGTTAGGCGTTTTACTACCGCCCTTAACAACTTTTTCTTCTCTTGTCTTGCCTGGCCCGACAGCAGTTTCTTTAACTTCTATAACCTTTGGGGATCTACGCATTTGAATTTTATTAAGGATCTCGTCCTTTCTAAGACTCTTGTTTGCAACTGCGTTTAATCCAGGATCTTGTTGGTATGATGCTATTTTCATTTCGTCCTCAAGGAATACGGGTGGAGCAACAAGCACTTGCATTTGCGGAGGTGCTATTCGCATACCTAGTGCTTGCGCAAGGAATGCAAGCGGAAGCATTTCTTCGTGATAATACATTATAATCTCACAGAAAGGATAAGATATGAATCTATCTAGTGTTTTCAAGTCATTGAGAAAGTTCAGCTCTTCTGAACCTATTTATGTTTACAACAATAAGTGCGTAATGGCAAGTTCAAAAGGCTTTGTTATCGTACACAACAGCTATAATGCACCCGATGGTATTTACACAGCAGAGCAAACAAGTAATGTTGCGCGTGGTTATGATCCTACTCCATCAGTGATGTACCCACAAGATGTTGATGCGATTGAGTCTATTCTTGGCTACAACAACAATGTTGTCGACAATCTAACAATCTTTACACCTAGAATTTTTGCGCGCACTGGTGGAAAGACTACGATCTCTGAGAACATTGTTATTGCAAATGGTGAGCTAACAACATCATCAGACTCCTACATTGTGTCTACCGTATTTGAATGTCCACAGGCTAATGAGTCTGCTCTAAACGGCTTATATCTCAGCGCAAATGCAAAGATTGCTAGAGAACTAGAGATGGACATTCTAGAAGCACGTGTGTTGGCAGACTCCTTGTCTCTCGGTGCGTGTGATTGCTACGGTGATGTATGGGATATTGAACTCATACGCAACAAAACTACTTCGTACACGAATGCTATTGCAAGTATCAACCGTATTTGGAATGTCTATGACACCGAAAAGACTGCAACAATCTACGGCGCTTGTGAAATCAGAAAACATCTATGGGCTAGTAAGCTTGACACTTATGAACCTTGGTGTGAAGAACGCCCAGAGTATGCGTATATATTCAAAGCTCAGGATGACAGGCTTTGGCTACGTGTTGGACAAGATACGCGCACATCAGAGGTACTATTCGAAATGGATTTAGATGCCGATGTTACACGCTCATTTGTCGATATCAAAATGCCTCTACACCTACTGATTGAAATGGTAGCGGATGCGTCTGCCAATGCGGTCATCGAAATACCAAAACAACTCACTGAGCCTATGCTACTCAAGGATGTTGGGTATTCAAAGGGCGGGATGTTTAGTAGAAAATGGTAGCAACTCTAGCCGCCTTAGTTGGTTTTCTAGGAGCGGGCTTCATAAAAATGCTGACAATAAAAGCGATTGAGGACTTTGAAAAGGAATTCGATAGCGACCAGCTGTGCTATAAGCTAAAGCGTAATGCTATTATATGCCCAAAGTGTTCTTCATCGCACTTTACACAAACCTTTGAAGAACAAATGAACGATAAATGGGAATGCCCTGTTTGCGCTTGTAAATGGTTTGAAACTCATACACACGATATCATAAAGGATTAATGATGTTTTTCATCGATAAAAATAAACTACACGATATGTTGGACGACGCCATTTATCATATGGAAAACTCCGAACCAAATAGAGAATCTCTCTTAACACCAGATAACGGCGCCCTAATCCGTGATCTTGGTAAAGAAAAAGCGTTGTTTACCCTACAAGCACGTAGATCTCTTGGAAGATTTTCTTTTCTAGAAAACTTGTCTGACTGCCTAATTGAATTAGAATCACCGTACAGACGGCGCATTAAGTAATCACATTGCGCTAGATGTATTACCTTGTGGCGCTTGAGACATTTGAGCGCCTTGAATTTGTTTCATCTTCTCATTAATAATAAATTTATCTTGCTCGGTGAGATTTTTTTTAGCTTTTAAAGACTCGACTACCATATTTGGGTCTGGTGCAGCAAAGGCTGTTTGGCCTGCAGTACTGATTGCCCCAGCGGTTAAGCCGGCTGCTACGGGACCAAATAAAGCGCCCTTACGTTTGTCGTTGACAATTTCGTATCTGCCCTGTGGATTGCTCTTATACAACTCGTCTATCTTTTTGACTTGATCGTCATAAGATAGAGTAGGGTTCATTTGTATTTTTAGTTTCTCATCACTAAGTGTTTGAGCGTGCTGATCACGTAATAGTTTTTTAGCTTGCTTATCGGATGCGAATCTTTGATTAGCCTGCTCAAGATTTTGGCGACCTTCCTTAGAAAATCTGCTCTTAAGCCTATCTAAAAAGCCCATTTCATGCTTAGACCCGTATGCATCCGCCAAGCCCTTTTTTGCAGACGACATCTCAGCCATTGTACCTTTTAGGTTTTTGGCAGATTGGTGTACAGTGTGACCTAGTAAAGCGCCACCCGCGCCACCTGCTAAACCGCCGGCGATCGCACCCTTTAGCTTATTTCCTTCTTCGGCGTTCTTATATCCTTTTACAGCGCCAGATACAGCGCCGACCGTACCACCAACTATTGTGCCAAGTGGGTTTATGCCCCTATTGGCTAAAGCCGTGCTAGCGGTATTATAAAGATTGCCCAAAGGCAAAGCTACTTTCTCAAGGGATCGTTTATGGCGGATAAGCGCTACTAAATCATTACTCATTATTGGTCTCCGGCACTCTTTGTTAGCTGTGCAACACCACCAAGTAAGCCTTCTACGCCTGATTGGATCAAGTCGAGAGCGGTTACACGTACGGGTACTAAGCGTTCAAACTGAATACCTACGGATTCTTGAACAACAAGACCGTTGGCGTCAACACTAAAGCTGTGGTTATTTGTATAACAAGCTTCTGCGTATACGGCGCCGATAGTATCTTCATTAGAATCAACAGTCTTAATCAAGATACCAATAGGTTGACTAAACAAATCACTTGCTAAGTTTAGATATAAGTTATTGAAACCTGGTCTAATCTTAACATTGTGTGGATTTGGGTTAGCGGCAGCTGCTACAGCGCTGAGAGCAGTGTATGGTGGAACAATTACGGGTGTTTGGATATCACTGTAATACGCATACATCATTCTTAAAAGAGATGGGCCGTGGTAATAAATACGACTAAGAGACAAGTTACCTTGTGTTCTACCAGAGATGTGATATGAGCGCTCAGAGCCTAATTCAAATACACGAGAAAAAGATCTACTGTGATTTAAACCAATATTCTGTACCATACCGATAGGTTGCGCAAGCGCAGTACTTACAGCGTCGCCGATTGCATCTACATTAAAAACGTTTGCAAGGCGTGGAGGCCCCGCAGCAATAAGGGTGAAGGCACCAGACGCGAACTGGCCGTCCACCATCCCTTGCTGCACGTAGTTATTGTATGGTTGAAAGTCTAGTGCCATTTTTTATTCCTTAGTCTGCAATAACAACTAGTGGGACAGTAGATGTTGCGGTGTGACAAGTTACTTGCAAGGTTGCGATTTGTCCTGCTACCGGCGCTGCTGAAAGAGTAGCGGAGTTGAATGACAACTTGGCTCCAGAAGCATTAGAGGTATCGACAGCACTTAACTTTAAAGATGATGATACTAAATTACCAGCACCACTAACTGCGAATACAGATGCGGAAATACCAAGACCTGTGCCACCACTTAGATTAGTAGCGGATGTAGCTGCTACTGTACTTGACGCACCGCCACCGTTAGCGCCTTGTGCCAAGCTAGCAAAGAATGATCCGCCGTCGGTACCGTTAATTAGATCAACGATTTCTTGAATGGTTGTATCAGCATGGGTTATGACTGATAAATTACCATCTTCTCCAACGGAAACTGCACCGGCACCGCCCGCTAAAACTTCTACGGTTAAATCGTTAGCGCTTGTTCCGCCTGGGTGCTTAACTACAATCTTACTATTGATTGTAACAGACGCAATATGTG
>JACCDO010617055.1_pt1 | contig 33813 bp, 25 predicted proteins | sample 7446101 | NCBI WGS metagenome assembly JACCDO01 (sample SAMN15323440, study PRJNA562643) | freshwater metagenome | isolation source: river surface water | place: USA:Blue River Watershed | collected 2017-08-16 | reverse complement strand
GACCGTTTCTGGAAACTAGAAGGTGACAAAGCAGGCAACGGCACTGCTACTATTCGATTCCTCCCACGTGTAGAAGGCGATGAACTCCCTTGGGTTCGTATCTTCAGTCACGGCTTCCAAGGACCAACTGGTAAGTGGTATATTGAGAACTCTCTAACTACTCTTGGTGAACAAGACCCTGTTAGTGAACTTAATACTACACTTTGGAACTCTGGTGTAGAAGCGAATAAGAAAATTGCGCAGAACCAAAAGCGTCGTCTATCTTATGTCGCAAACGTTCTTATCGTTAGCGATCCTAAGCATCCTGAAAATGAAGGTAAGGTTTTCTTATTCAAATTTGGTAAGAAAATCTTTGATAAGATTATGGACAAAGCTCGTCCAACGTTTGAGGATGAAAAGCCTGTAAACGTATTCGACTTCTGGGAAGGTGCTAATTTCAAACTGCGCATGCGTAAGAAAGATGGTTTCACTAACTATGATGAATCCGCTTTCATGGAACCATCTGCTATTGGCGATGACGAAACTATCGTTGGTATCGCTAACAAGCAATACAAGTTGGTAGAGTTTTTAGATCGTAAGAACTTTAAGTCTTATGACGAACTCAAGCGTAAGTTGGATGAGGTTCTTTCTGGTAATGGATTTAATGCTAAATCTGCTGCCGAATTGGCTGATGACGAACCTGAAGTTCGTTCTGCTCCAGAACCTAAGTCTGCGCCAGCATTTACTCCAAAATCATCTAAGCCTGCACCTAGTGTAGCCGACGATGAAGATGACGTTATGTCATATTTTGAGAAGATTGCTCAAGAAGACTAATTACTAGTTTCTAGTAAAAATAAAGGGGATCGAAAGATCCCCTTTTCATCATTTTAGTATCTTGCTTGTAGATACCTGTTATAACTAGATTCGTTATTTCTTATAGTTGGTTTCATTACATTTGTGGTTTGATTGTTCTGTTGAGCATTAACAACGTTACCACCGCCACCTGCTGCTCTAGCATTAGCACCATCAACTTTAGCTTTTTGATCAGCGTTTGCCTTAGACGCATTTTCAACCTTTGCGCCAGAAACTGACATAGAACCACCTGCTGCTACGAACTTGGTAGCTTCTTCCCACGGGAATTGTTTTAGTGGTTTTAAAGCATCTTTTGGCAAATCTCCAAATGCTTTCATAGCCTGACCAAGAGATGAAATTCCTTCTGCCGCTTGTTTAACACCTGGACCAGCATTACCAATATCAACGATTTGTTCTATTGGCGATTTTCCACCAGTTACTCCTGTTAGAAGATTACTAACAAAAGAACCTAAACCAGCTGCGACCTGTCCAGCAGCAAACGCTGCGAGTGCGCTACCAACAAGAACCATTCCACCTGCAACTCCAGCTAAACCTTGGAAGCCTACATTAGAAAGTCTTTCAATACCTTCAACGAATATATTGAATGCCTCTCCCATTTCTTGCATACCTTTACCAACTACCCATAGACCTGCGCCAAGTGCTGCTAAAGCAATTCCACCTTTAATAGCTGGACCAACGAAATTACCTAAAACAAGACCAACGGCACCAAGTCCTAATAAAGCTACACCTGCTTTAGTGAATGTATCCCAATCAATATCAGCAAAAGCACTAACTGCTTTGCTCAATCCCCAGATAACACCTGTTAAAATACCAAGTACAACTACACCACCTAAAACCTTTGCGTTAGCGAATGCTTTAATACCATTGGCTATACCTTCCATAATTCCTTGGAATACACCACCGATAGCCAAACCAATACCTCTACCAATACCAGAAACTGCATTACCAATTTTACCAAGAGAAGCAGTAACTCCTTTTATTGGTCCAGTACCGTCATCAATTCCATCTGACTTACCAGCGACTGCTGCAGCTGGTTTCTTGCCAGCAGAAATAGCAGTGTTTAATGCGATTTGTTGTAGTAGGTCAGTCTGGGCTTGTAGATTTCTTAGTTGTTCAGCTTGGTCTTCTGCGTTGGATGTCTTTTCAGCTAAGACGTCTGTTGTAGATTGCGCAACCTTACCTTTGTCAGATGGCGTTGCAGCAAGCGGTGCTGAAGAAGCACTCTTTGCTACTCTACTTTCTTTATAGTCTTTAAGGAGGGTAGCACGCTTCTCCATAAATTGAGGATTAGATTTCTTAATATCTTCATCTGTTGCACCAGATCTTTTCATTCTCTGGTACTGGTCTTCATTTCTTAGAAGATCTTCTTTTTTCTTTCTTGAAGCTATGGTTTGTTCTTTCAGTTCTTTTTTAGTACCTGTAAAGCCCATAGCTTTATTACGCTTCATGTAATCAATATCTTCAACCTTATCTCTAACACCCTTGAACATTTTAAATGGTCCAAGTATAGCTTTTTTAATGTTATCTGGATCGATTGATTCTTTTAGGTTAGCTTTAAGATCTTTAAATTTATCTTTAAAACCTTTCCACTCTTTATTTGAACCAGCAATCTGAGCAATCTGTTTATTTTGCCCTTCAACTAAAGTTTTTAGATAATCTGATTGTTTTTTCTGAAGGTCTAATTGGGCTGATGCTATTTTTATAGCCATCAGATTTTTTTGGTCTGTCTGGTTATCAGCCTGAACAATAGAAGAATTTTCTTGAATCTGTTTTAGAGCATCTTGTTGTTGTTCTAGAACAACACCTATACTCTTTAAAGACACGTTAGCTTGTCCAACTGCACGTTGGACACTTCTCATTGGTCTTTTATTTTTTTTATTTGCCATTGTTACATTCTTTTCTTAGATTCAATACGTTGTTTTTCTTCTTCTAAGTACTGTACTAGCATATGCACATAGAGCTCTCGTTCAAAAGGTAACATATTCTCAAGTTCGTCTAACGAATATTTATGATATTGCATAAGTGCAAAGTTCATTCTATAGAAATTATGCAATGACTCATGACCGAGAGCTGCTAGAAAAAATTTGCTAGACCCTCCAATACTTTGTGGTGTTCTTTACCGCAGATAGGACATTTATATTCAACTTCAGCTGTTAATTTAGGCATAGTCTCAAAGAAACGTTGAATTTTAATAAATTGTTCTGAAGTTAAATTATTCAAGAAATCTAGGATTTCTTGTTTTGGTGTTTCGTTTGCGTGGTAAATTTCTTCACCATCATAAATCATATCAATTGAATTTGCTACAATTTCAAACACATTTTCGATCTCATCTAAGTTATCAAGTTTGTCTGAAATATCTAATGTTGGGTATTTCATAATAACACCAACATCTCCAAATAATTTGATTTTATTTGTATGTTCTTTGTCTTTTTTAACTTCAAGTTCTGAGATATGAATAGTTACTTTGCTTCTTGCTTTTTCATTCTGTTCACCGTGGTCGTTATCGCACGCAAAGAAAAGGTCAACGTCTTCACCGACGGACTTGCCACGAACCTGTAGGAACATATATTCCAAATCAAAGATAGCCAATTTATCAACATCAACGTCGTCGATGATAACACTCATCAAAACAGACTTTAATGTATCAACCATTACTTTCATATCTTCTGACTGTTGGGCAATCAGAAGAGCTTTTTCGTCTTTAACAACGAAAGGTCTAAATCTTACAACCTTTCCTGTAGAAGGAATGGTCATGTTAAACGTTGGCGCAGACATCATAGGTAAAGCCATAATTATTCTCCTTTATTCATATTTGTAAGCATCTTACTCAATTCAGCTGTGCTACCCACAAAGATAGCATTGTTAGTTGTGTTTCGATTCGATTGAGTTTTAGAAGGTTCTTCTAACTTTTTCTTTTGTTGATGAATATCCATCAACTGTTGATTTATATCAGCTAATTGCTTCATAAGGTTACCAACAACTTCAAACGCACGTGGGTGCTCAGATTGTTTAGCAACAGTTAAAGCAGTTTCAAGAGCTTCTTTACCTTTGACTAATAAGTCGTGTAAATTTTCTCTAGTTTTATCATAGTCATCTTCTATTTTATTTGTTGTATCTATAGAAACAACGTTAGCCTGTGCTTCCACAATTTCTTGTTTAGGCATAGGTTCTAAATCAAACAGTTTTGACAAAGATTCATCAGTATTCATTATTAATTTCCATTAAAATCTAATAGCAGGTAATCTAGAAGTAAAGTGAGAGAATCCTCTCATAGCGTATTGACCAACAGCACCAGTTACGAAGTTACCAGCTTCGCCAAGACCTTTACGGAATCTTTCTTGGAATCCTTGGAAGTCTGAAATATATTTGTTTAGACCACCAGCAGACTTTTCTAATCCAGTATATGGATCAGTAGAAATTGGTGACGCTACCCAATACTTATATTGAAAAGTTACATCCAATCTCATGGTATCATTATTAGAACCAGCATCAAGACTAACAGCTTGAATATTTTTTGGATATGCTTCCATCAATTGAACTAAGTAAGTTGTCTTATCTTCTAAATCTTGAATACGAATTGTCATTGGCGTGACATACTCGTTGTACCATCCTACTGTTCTATCGCTTGGATTTACAATATAGTTCATCCACTCGTCAAATACAGTTTTAACTGTCATGTTACGGTCAACGTGGAATGTTAGAGTAATCGGTTCAAACATGCGGTCATAAACAACTTCTCTTGTTTCACCGTAAGATCTATTTGCGGTTGTGGCGAAGTTTACACCAGGTAAAGATGCCTTTTCGCAGAATAGTAACATTCTTTTTGTATTTTCTTGTAATGCACGTGGTGGACTTAAATCAACTGTAAAACGATTGACACGAGCAATACCTTTTGTTTTTATCTCTGCGATAAAATCTTTTTGTCTATTTGCTGCCATTTACTTTTTCTTCCTTTTCATTCGGTTAACATACTGACGAGATTTATCCCAAATTCTATCGTCAGGTGCTTTAACGAATTGTTCTACAGGTAACAGTACTGCCGTTGCCCAGTCATATGCTCTAATTTCTCTAAACGTTGAACGAAGCCCACCAAAGTTATAATTATGAAAAGCAGGAACTGCAGCTGCAAATTTTTGAACACCTTTAATCGCTGCCCAGCTATATTTAATACGAGTATTCTCGTCCATCTTAGCATTAGTTTTATACTGCATCAAATAGTATAATAACTGCATTCTCATTTGATATGGTAGATAATGAAAATTAATACCACTGAAACCAGTAATAGATCTCTTATAAAGTAACGTGCACGGGAAACGGTCAAAATAAGGAATTTTATCTTTATGCAATGGGTCATAAATGTACATATACATTTTCCCAGGCATAAGTTTTGTCGTTAGCTGAGTTGGGTTTCCCTTTAGAACAACCCATGGGCTGTTAATCTGTTTCATCAATAAAATCATCTGCTGTTCGTACCAAGCCTTAGACTTGCGGAACGCTGTTCTAAGGTCGTACTTGTTCTTCTCGAAGATATCGAGAGCAGCGATTTGCGCAGCAGTGCGTGATTGTTTGATAACAGTAGGCATACCTACTATTTAGGTGTTATATTCCAAGTTCTTTTTCAGTTAGGATTTTAAATTCCCAACCTCTATCTTTTGCGAACTGTTCTGCAGCCTTCCATTTTGCTTGATTTTTTAGGAATCCATAGGATTCTACTAAATATTTCTTAGTCCTTCTACCAGGAAATTCTGGTGGAAATGTTTGTTTTATTGGTTTTATTTCAATCAGATAGACCCTAACGGATCCGTCTTTTTGCTGAACTCTAATTTTAAAATCAATAAAATAGCGGTGCAATTTATTATCGGTTGGGCAAATGTATGGTACAACTGTTTCTTCTGAACTCCACCTTATTATGGATGGGTTCTTATCACACCAATTTGCAAACCTTGTTTCCCACGAAGATCGCATGATGATGTTATTTACATCACCGCTGTATTTTTGAGGGTTTGTGGGAATAAACTTCCTTTTATGGAACATAAATAATCGTATTCAAATAAAAATATTTAGGAACAAAAATGTTCGAATGGGCAAAAAGTAAATTAAAGCAAGGTGTAGCCTCTACCAAGCAAGGTGTTAAAGACCTAGATAAAGCCACGCTTGCTCCTCGACAAAAATCAATCAATACGGATCGAAGAAAATTTGATACTAACAAGTATAAGATTGATCAGTACACGTATCCTATGGATTTAATGTCACCATCATATGGTGGTAATTATGCTATTTTCTATATTAACGTTTCTGATGACTCTAGATTAAACGTAAAAGATAATACGGTTGAATTAGATCCAACAACAGAATCTCGCATGCGTGGTAGTCTTGTTGCTCAAAAAATGAGTAAGACTGCTCTTGCTGCATCTACTGGCGGTGTTAAAGTTTTAGAAAGCCTTGCTTCTGGTGGTGTTAAAGAAAAAGGTAGTGTTAAAAAGGCTGGTATTGAGGGTGGAGCAACATCCATTGGCGTTGGTGTAGCTGGCACTCTGGCACCGAATGCATCACGCAGTCAAAGACGTTTAAAAACAGCAATAGCTTTACATATTCCGAACCAGTTATCTATCAAATATGGAATGACATGGGGTGAGGAAGATACGGCTGCGGTTCAAGCAATGTATCAAGTTGGTGGTGGTGCAGTGGCAAACGCTTTAGCTGATGGCGCCAGCAATAAAAAAGCAGCAGGTGCTGGCGGAGCAGCTGCTCGTGAAGCCGCAGCTGCAGTTGCTTTAAATAAAATTCCAAACAAAGGTGCTGTATCGGCAGCACTCGGTATAGCAGCAAACCCTAAGAAAGAACAAGTATTCCAAGGTGTTGACTTCCGCAAGTTTACATTTGACTATCAGTTTTATCCAAGAGATGAATTTGAAGCTGAAAATATTTTAAATATTATACACCAATTCAAATTACATATGCACCCTGAGTATAAGAGTGAATTAAACTTTGTTTGGATTTACCCTTCAGAATTTGATATTATCTATTACACTAACGGTGGAGAAAACTTAAACATTCATAGACATACATCTTGCGTTTTAGAATCTATGAGTGTAAATTATACACCTAATGGTAACTTCTCAGTATTTCCTAATGGTATGCCAACACAAATTAACATCTCACTAGACTTCAGAGAACTTCAACTTGCTTCTAAAGAAACTATTGGCGATGCACCAGGAGGTCTATAATGTCATCATATTTTAAGGATTTTCCTCAATACCTATATGATTTTAATTATGGAAAGAAATCAAAAACTAGCGTTGTTGTAGATATTACAAGAAATATTCGCTTCAAACAACAAATTCTTTCTAACATTGCATTGTACGATGATTATGATATTGTTGACGGTGAGACGCCAGAAATTATTGCAGAAAAATTTTATGGTACACCAGAATATCATTGGATTATTATGATGGCAAATGAAAAGTATGATTATAGAAACGATTTTCCTTTAGCAGAGCCAATATTGATTAGGCATATTCAAGAAGCATACAATCCAACTCTAAACTCAAGAGAATGGAAAGTTGAGAATCAAACCATTAAATTTAAAATTTATAATTCATATGAGATTTTTGAAACAGCTTACATGACTCACCCTGTAGAGTTTACTTTGGAGTTTGAAACAACAAATGGTAAATTCAAAAGAACTTATATCTGGGATGGTAATATCAACGAGCATGGTTTTAACGACGATACTCAAGAATTTTATCAAGTTTTAGATTCGGCAACTGGTACTATTTTAGCAACTCAAGCTAACAAGATTATACAAGGTACAAATACAAATTTTGAATCATTATTTGTTGGGTCTAGTTTGTATATGGCGACTGGTGAATTTATTGGAATTATTGATTCAATTCAATCTAATAATTTACTAACCCTAAAAGAAAAAGCAAAAGTTAACGTTGATCATAAACCTTGGTCATGGATTATGAGCGGGACACCTGTTGGAGAAATGACTATCACAACAAAGGGTAGAGAATTTAACCCTGTATATTTCGTAAATATGTTGGGTGAGGTTGTTAATCCAAGTCCAACTGCTATTCCAGTATCTGGTGATATGGTACATAGACTAGAAAATGATCAAAAACGAAGAATTAAAATTATCAGCCCGAGTCTATTAGAAGTTATTATTAGAAATTACGAAGAAGAGTTATAATGGCAAAATATATTCCTGGTAATCAGTTAAGATACGCTGGTGACGTCAATATTGAAAGAGCAACACTAACTTCATCTAGAGGTGTGTTTCAGAACATTACTGCTCAAGTATTGAACGTTATCATTTATGAAGATTTATTTTCACCATTCATCACAGGTTCTCTGGTTATTAAAGAATCATTCGACTTTCAAAACTTATTACCACTAGTCGGCGAAGAATACCTTGAATTGAAGGTTTCAACTCCAACTATTGAAAAGGGTGTTATTCAAGGAACTTTTCTAGTCTATAAAATGACTGACCGAGTAAACCTTGGTGACCGTTCAGTTGCATATGAATTAAATTTTATTTCAGTTGAAGCCATCGTTGACCAAAATAAAAAGTTGAGTAAGGTTTATGCTGGTAAAATTTCTGACATTGTTAGCACTTTTGTTCTAGACAAGGTTGATGGTTTAGAGAGTAATAAGAAGTTTATTGTAGAAAATACTCGTAACACTATTAAGTATGTTTCTCCATATTGGGGACCAATTAAAAATTTAACTTTCTTATCAGAGAACTCTATTTCTGAAACTCAATCACCGTCATTTTTATTCTTTGAAAACAGAGACGGTTTTAATTTTAGATCTCTTGAGAAACTGTATCAGAGTGAACCAATTCAAGAGTTTGTTATGGACAAATATACCCGTGATAAGTTTCCAATGGGTGGTAACATCCTTAACATCATGGAAGATTATAAACGTGTAGCTGAGATTGATTTCATACAAACTTATGACTATGTTGATAGATTACGTGGTGGTATGTATTCTTCTAAACTTATCTCGTATGACTCTACTAAGAAAACATATACCGTTAAGAACTATAATGTGTCTCAGCGTTTTTCTGCGCAAAACCACTTGAATAAAAATCCTCTATATACTGATAAGGTTATTAGTCGTAGTAATGCTCTACATATTTTATTTCCACGTGCGTTTGAAACCTTTACTTCTTTCGGTGATACAACAAACGCCAAAGTTCTTCAAGAACGTATTTCTTTCTTGAAAATGGCAGAATCACAAAAGGTACAAATTAAAGTTGCGGGACGTTGCGATTATACAGTTGGACAAACATGTACACTAACAATGTATAAGAAGCAACCAGTAAAAGGTAGAGATAAAGACAGCGACCTTATTGATAAAGTTAATAGTGGTAAATATATCATCGCTGCTATTAACCACACTATGGGTGTAGCAGGTCACGATTGTTATTTGGAATTAATTAAAGATTCTATGGTTAAGGATGCATAATGGCTGGACAAAGCGTATATTTCGGTATTGTTGAAAATAGAAGTGACCCTCTTGAGTTAGGTCGTTGTCAGGTTCGTGTTGTGGGTTTACACACTCACGATAAGAACTTATTACCAACTTCTGATTTACCATGGTGTGCAACAATGCAACCAACTACGTCCGCTGCCATGAATGGTATTGGCTGGACACCTATTGGTCCAGTTGAAGGTACTTCTGTTGTAGTTACATATCTTGATGATTCTATGCAACAGGGTTTAATTCTTGGTTCTGTTGGTGGTATTGCGACTGAACCAGTTCCTATTGACTTTGACGATACTGGTCCAATTAATAAACAAGACGTTGGTAACGAAGAAACAATTAGAAAAAGAACTGTTCCTGGTCCAACTACTGGTAACAGATTAAAACTATATGACCCAGAAACTGGTCGTACAGACATTACAAGTGACCTTAGAGCAAACATGCGTATTACTGGTCATGGTATTGATTATGGTACAGTTATTGTTTCTATTGACAGTGGTACAGAAATTACAATTTCTACTGTAGTTAGAGATTATGGTGAGAATATTTTAGAGTTTGATCCCCCATTGGCTTCAACGCAGAGTCTTGTTGAATCTAGAACTAACATTACTGGTTCTACTTTATCTCAGCAATCAGAACCTATCAAAACAACTCCTGTTAACTCTGAGATTCCAACTTTACCACCTCTACCAGAATTTAAAAATACACAAATTAAAGCATCTGAAGGTATCAAAGCACTTATTGCTGCTTGTGATAAAGTTGGGTTAACATCTAAAGAACAAAAATGTGCTTTACTTGGTATTGCTGGTGGCGAGACAGGATGGATTCCACAAAAGGAATTATTCAATTACAGTGCTTCTAGATTAAAACAAATTTTCTCTTTTGCAACAGAAGAAGATGTATTGAAATATGCTAATGCGTCTAAAAACGGTGTTAGTAGAGAACAGTTCTTCTCTTGGTGTTATGGTCCAACTAAACGTGGCAAGGGTTTCTTTGGTCACACTTCTGATGAGATGGCTGGTAAGTATTATGGTCGTGGTTTTATTCAATTGACTGGATATTCCAACTATAAAAGATATAATGATTTGGCAAAAGCTGCTGGTTTGAGTATTGATATTGTTAATGACCCAGATTCATTAGATTCAGATATTAACGTGTCTGCTATTGTTGCTGCTCTTTATATTAAAGACAGAGTACCAAAAGGAATTAATCCTAATTCTCATCCAGATTATTTTTATGCAGCAAAGAAAGCTGTTGGTGTAAACTCACCAGATATTGCTGCACGTAAATTAAAATATTACGAATACTTCTATGGTAAAGAAGGTGGCGGTGGTGCAGCTAAAGATGCTGGACCAGCATCACCAGACTTTAATAACGATCCAAATCCGAACCCAGGACCATCGCAAAAATCTATTACAACTGGTTCTTTCGGTTTAGGTTTCCGTGACCCAAATAACAAATATCCACTTAAACAATTTATTGGTGAATCAGACGTTAACCGTCTTGCTCGTGGTGTTATTGAAGGTACAGTTGTTAAATTAAAAGATGCTAACAGAAAATTAAATATTCCTAAAGCAATGGGTTTGGGGGAGTGGAATCAACCTGAAGCACCATTTGGAGCAAAATACCCATTTAATAAAGTGATGGAGTCAGAGTCTGGCCACGTTATGGAATTTGACGACTCCCCCGCTCACGAGAGAATTAACCTATATCACCGTGCTGGTACATTTACTGAAATTGATTCTAATGGTACACAAGTAAATTATATCGTTGGTGATAACTTTATTTTAATGGAACAGAACGGTTGTATTCACGTTGCTGGTGAGTGTAATATTACTGTTGATGGTAATACCAATATTTACGCTCGTTCTGACGCAAATATTGAGGTTGCACAAAACGCTAAAATTGAAGTCGGTAACACATTAGAAATTGGAACTGCAAATGACACAACATTAGCAGTTGGCGGAGATTTGCAAATCAAAGTTGCTGGTAAAACGGATATTGATACTAATGGTTTGAATATTAAATCTCAAGGTAATGCTTATATTCAATCGGTTGGAGATTTTTCAGCCAAGGGTGCTAACATAAACGTTGAAGCTGAAGGTGCTGCGAATTATCTATCTGGTGGTCAAACGAATATGGACTACTCTGAGGGTCAATTCGGTAATGGTGCTGATGGAGCACAAGACGTAGAAAACGTTGGATTAACGCCACCGAATCCAAAGGTCGCTTTGAATTCAAATATTGCGTATGCAATCCCTGCACCAAGAGAGTTTGAAACTAAAGCTGTTATTGAAACTCCAGATGATTGGGAAACACCAGAGGGTAGAGCTCAAGCTAATAAACAGGCTTCTAAGGAAGGTGTCGTTGAAGCACCATTACCTAAAGCTGATGAAGCAGCACCAACGCCAACAGGTGGTTCTGGTAAACCAGTTGATGTTGATAAGAGCGCAATTAACAGTACAAGAGATTTCACTAATGATTATAAACTTTCTAAGAACGTGGTTCTTGGTATGGTTATTGATGGTGGTGTTGGTGGTAAGCATAAGTTACAACCGCAAATGTTGAAACCAAACCCAACTGCGGATGAACGTCTATACACCGTACAAGAAATTGTAGGTAACTTAGCTGAAACTGCAAATAACGTTCTTGAGAAGATTGTTGATGTTTTACCAGGTGGTCTATCTGGCTACAAACGTCAATGGACAATTACTTCAGGTTATCGTTTAAAGGGTGTGGTTTCTTACGAATCTCCAACATCTGATCACTGTAAGGGTCACTGTTTAGATATCGCATTGACTATACCAGATAAGTTTAATAAAACATATGATTTAATTCAAAAGATTGAACAGTTAATTGTTTATGACCAATTAATCTTAGAATATAGACACCCAGAAACAGTATGGATTCATGTGTCGTATCGTAAGGATAATAATCGTAAAATGGCATTTACTATGGTTAACGATAAGACTTATAAGCGAAATGAAAAGGGTATGCCAGCTGGATTCTTCTTATTGAATGAAATTCCACCGAAAGGTAAGTAATGCCAGGAGTATGGAGTATTACCCAGACTGAATTGGGACAAGTGGACGAATATGCTCCATTTTCCCATTCAATCACTTATACAAATTCGGAACTTGGTGGGACTTATAGTGTGGTTCTGTCAACAACTGAGTCTAATGAAACTGTTTATATCAGTGGTAATAATATATCTGGTTATTATACAGATTCTTTTAATGTTAACATAAATTACAAGAATACAAAAAATAAATTTATTGATACTAATAACTTTAGAAAAATACCAACCGAGCAATTAAAAGAAGTCATTAAGTATTCTCCAGATTTAACACCATATAGAACTTACAACTATACAGCTTCGGCGATTGATGTTGCAACCAAACAAGTGGTTGAAACGAAATCATATACGAAGACTTTAAACAACAACTGGGATTTGAATAAAAACTTACTTAAACAGTATGTTAATTCTACTACAATTACCGATCCTAGCTTGTTTGTACCATGGATAAATAGCATTAATGCAGCTACTGTTCTTTGGAGAAATGCATCGAACGTTACAATTAACTGGGCATAATTATGGATATTCCAAATATATTTAAAAACAGAACTGGTGCTATTCAGTTATCTGACTTAGACGATAATTTCGGTATCATCAAAAATTCTGTTAATACTATTGATCAACAGATTGCGACCCTACAAGCAGGTCAATCAACATTAACAACCCAAATCGCTAACTTCTCCGCTATTCCAATCGGATGTATCGTTATGTGGTCTGGAACTATTGCTACAATCCCATCTGGTTGGAGATTATGCGATGGTACAAATAATACACCAGACTTAAGAGATAGATTTGTTATTGGTGCAAAGGTCGACGCTAATTCTAGAGCACAAACTACTGTTACAGGTGCTTCTTCTTATACTGGTGGTACGAAGGATGCACAGGTTGTAGCCCACAGCCATACTGCGTCTTCAACTGCAACATCAACTGCAACATCAACAGCCACTGTTTCTTCTGATACTAATAGCTTCACTGGTTCATTCAGAACAGTTGACTCGGAATCTAATAATGCCACTGGTGTATTTTCTCAGGGTGGTAACAGTGGAAACGTTGCTCGTTATGGTTCTAATAGTGGTAGTTATAATAGACAAGTAAATATTAGCCACTCGCACGTTCACTCTCATACAGTTAATGTTACAACTAACGTTGTAACTGGTGTTTCCACTTCTATTGGGTCAGAGGGTGTTTCTGGTACAAATGCTAATTTGCCACCGTACTATGCGTTGGCATTTATTATGAAGACTTAATTATGCCAGCAGTTGCTAGAGTAGACGATATGAGCACGGGACACGGTTGTTTCCCACCAACTAAAATGCTCACATCCCCTATTTCTAAGACTTATATTAATGGTAAGAAACCAGGAGTTGTAGATAATAGTTGTCAATTTGCAGCTCATACTTGTGGAATAACAACGCACCCGCAAAATCAAAGGTATCCAACACAGGGTACTGAAAAGACTAAAATTGAAGGCTATTTTATAGCACGAATTGCAGATGATTTAGCATGCGGTGATGTTATTGGGCAAGGATCTCATAACACTTTCATAGAATAAACTAAATAATAACTATGAGCAGAAATACCAGAATATTCTCGGACTTAGATCTAAACTTCTCCCCTCACCCAGTGACGGGAGATATTTCACGTAAATTTGACGAAAATGCTATCAAACAGTCTTTAAAGAATTTGATGCAAATCCGCCACTATGAGAAACCATTTCACAGTGAAATTGGAAGTCCATTAAGAGAACTACTTTTCGAACCAATTACCCCACTAACAGAGTTAATGGCTAAAAGAGCAATTATTGATTTAATTGCAAACTTTGAGCCAAGAGTTGATTTAATAGATTGTGATGTCATTGCATCAGATGAAAATAATTCACTTTATATTTCCATTGAATTCAAAATTGTAAATACTGAAAGACCACTAACTCTTGACTTTGTATTAGAGAGAACACGATAATGGCACAAACAAGCAAAAGAATTAGAGTAAATGCGTTAGACTTTGATGAAATCAAAGATAACCTAAAATCGTTTTTAAATGCCCAAGATAAATTTCAAGACTATGATTTTGAGGGTTCGGCATTTTCTATTCTATTAGACGTTTTAGCTTATAATACTCATTACAACGGTATTTACACAAATTTAGCTGTTAACGAAATGTTCTTAGACTCAGCGTCTAAGCGTTCATCAGTAGTTTCTCTTGCTAAGATGTTAGGATATATTCCTAACTCTGCAAAATGCGCCAAGGCATATGTGAACGCAACAATTACTGCTCCAACTTATAACCCAGACGTTATTACCCTACCAGCTAGTCAGCCTTTCCTGACTTCTATTGATGGCGTATCTTACACATTCTATAATACTTCTGACCTTACAACAGTTGCGGTTGGTGGTACTTATACCTTCAACAACATTGAATTAATCGAGGGTATTCCTTTACAGTTTAGTTATACAATTAAAGAAGGTCAAAAGTATATTATCCCTAACCAGAACGTTGACTTATCAACTCTAATTGTTAAGGTTAGAGAAACATCAGACGATGACACATTTATCGTTTATACTCCAGCTGAATCTATGACTCAGCTAGATGCTAATACTAAATCATTTTTCGTAAAAGAATTAGATGATGGCGTTTATGAAGTTTACTTTGGCGACGGTGTTGTTGGATATAAACCTATTGATGGTAACTTCTTAACTCTAGAGTATTATGTTTCTTCTCTTGAAGCTCCAAACGGTGCCAATACTTTCTCATATGCTGGTACTGCTCTTTTAGGTTCAGGTCTTACTGTAACTGCATCTACTGCTGCTCTTGGTGGTTCTTCTGCTGAGACTATTGACTCAATTAAGTATAATGCTCCACGTTTGTATGCTGCTCAAAACCGTGCTGTTACAACTGAAGACTATAAATCTCTAATCTACAAAAATTTCCCTCAAGCAAGATCAGTCGTTGTTTGGGGTGGTGAAGATAACGATCCTCCAGTTTATGGTAAAACGTTTATTTGTGTTAAACCAACAGATACAACAAGACTAACTGATGCACAAAAAGACTTTATTAAAAATAATATTATTGCTCCAAAGTCTATCGTTTCTATCACACCTGAATTTATTGATCCAGAATACTTTAACGTTCAGATTGACGTTACTGCATACTACAACGCTAAGATTTCAGATAAAACTCCTGCTCAATTAGAAACAATTATCCGTGATGCAATTTATTCATATGATGATACTAACTTACAGAAGTTTGATGGTGTTCTACGCTATTCTCAACTAGTACGTCTAATTGACGAAGTTGACCAAGCTATTGTAAACAACACAACAAAGATTTTAGTTCGTCGCGAATTTACTCCACGTTATAACTTATCTTCAGAGTATAAGTTAAACATGATTAACCCAATCTTTAACTCTACTATTCCAGCTGAGTCTGTTATTTCAACTGGATTCTATATCCCCAACACGTCAAACGTTCACTACATTGACGATGACGGACAGGGTAACTTGCGTCTGTTCTACTTCGATGCGCAGCAGAATAAGTATATTGTAAATCCAAAAATTGGCGAAGTTAATTACTCAAAAGGTACTCTAATCGTTCGTAACTTGACTATCACTTCTATGGCTGATGCAACATTCGAGTTTGTTTTAAAACCAGAATCATATGACGTTGTTACAGCATATAACCAAATTGTACAAGTTGCTAGAAACTACTTAAATGTTAAGGTTGTAAACGATATGACTGCTGCTGGTTCTAACCAAGCTGGTAAGAACTATATCTTTACATCTATCAGAAATATCTAATGTATGGCTATTATCAAACCGCAGTTTAAACGAGTATCTACAAAAAATCTGGTAGCGAGTCAGCTGCCAGAATTTGTACAATCAGAATATCCAACATTTGTTGCATTCGTTGAAGCATACTATGAATTTTTAGATAATCAAGGTGTTGATTTATATTCTCTTAGAGATATTGATACAACGCTAGATGATTATATCAAATATTTCAAAGCGGAATTAGCCCACAACTATCCAGTTGTTAGTAACAATTACGACACTGAACGCTTCTTATTAAAGCACATCAAAGAACAATACCTTGCAAAAGGTTCTGAAGCATCATACAAATTACTATTCCGTCTTTTATATGGTAAAGACGTTTATATTGATTACCCAGGACGTCAGATGCTTCGTATCTCTGATGGTCGTTGGACACAAGACGTTTCTATCTTTGTTCAGGTGTTACAAGGTAATCCATATGATTTGATTGGTAAGAATGTAACAATTCAGACAGCTAAGAGAATTTTTAACTCAAAAGTTATTAAAAACGTTGACGCTGCAAGTACAATTACTGCTACAGTAGAAAAGGTATTAGTTGTAAACGAACAAGACAAAATTTATGAATTGTTTGTTAATAGAAATTTCTATGGTGATATTACACCTAAAGATTCTATTAAATATGGTTCAGTTTTTCAAGCACAAATTTTACCTTCAACTGTAAAGATTAAAATTAAAGAGGCTGGAAAAAACTTTAAACCAGGTATGGTTTTCCAGTTATCTTCTGGTGAAGGTACTCCTTTCTGGTTCAAAGTTTCTACAATTGATGGTAATGGTGGATTAAAAACTATCGATGTTATCAAATTTGGTCTAAACTATAAAACAGACTTTTCAGCTACTGTTCTACCATCATCTGCGGTTTCAACTAGAAGAAAGATTGTAAAAGCAGACGGTTCTGGTTCTATTTCATATAATGTAGTCCAAGACAGATTAACAGTCGTAACAATTGATGATGAGGGTTCAGACTACACCCTTCCTCCGATTATTACAGTAGTTGGTGATGGTGAAGGGGCAACTGCCGAGGCAGTTCTTGGTACAGGTATTGATGCTGGTAAGGTTGTTGATATTAATATCACAAATAGAGGTACTGGTTATACAGACATAGCATTTACCATTAATAATGCGCCAGGAGATACAACTGGATTTGGTTTTCAAGCTACTCCATATATTGGTGATGATTACACATACTATTTTTCTGAAAAAATTAACGGTTTTACAGAGGGTGGTTATCTAAGTTCTGGCGATTATTGGGATATTACAGAGCACGGTAGAGGTGCGCTTATCACCCCTGTTATGGGCACTGGTCAGAATGCTGGTAAAATAGTTTCTTTAACTGTGGTAAATGGTGGTTCAGGTTACACGTTAAGTAAACCAACTATTGATATTCCACCGCCAGTGGATGTTAATGGGATACCTATTAATAATGCTGTAAAAGCAACAGCAACTTTAACGGTTGTTAATGGCGTTATTACTGCAGCAACTTTAACTAATCAGGGATCTGGATATCTAGAAGCACCACAAATTAAAGTTTATGGTTCTTATGGATATGCTAACGGTTCTTATGTTGGTACTATTCAGCGTCAGTTCTTTATTAATGCTTCTGATACTCAAGGTAAAGACCCAGCATTATTAGACGTTTCTCTTGGTGCTGTTGTTAAGTATCCAGGATATTATAGAACAAACGATGGTTTCTTAAATGATTCCATGTTTATTCAAGACTCATATTACTATCAAGCATTTGCTTATGTTTTAAAGATTGACGAACAGTTACAATCATATGCTTCTGTTGTTCGCTCAATGTTACACCCTTCTGGTATGGCGATGTTTGGTGAGTATAGTATTAATAACAAAGTTGCATTATCTGTTGGTCTAGACGCTCTAGTAAAATCTCTTGGTGTTACTTTATACGATTCTGTGTATTTCTCTGAAATTGTATATTATAATTTTATCAAGGATTTATCAACAACTCAGAGTATTTCTGACGTTCTACAAAGAATTGCTTTCTCGAAATATCTTGTAGACTCGTTCAGTGTTTCTCACACTGAAGCAGAATTCTCTAAAGTATTTAATAAGGCATTCGGATTTGGTTCTGACGTTGCCAACCAACAAGCTCTTGTTACAGATTATCTTGTACAAACATTTACAAAGAGAACGACAGATGATACAGTGTCCACTGCATCAAATGAAGTATTTAACCAAACGTTCACAAAAGGAAGAGAAGATACTATTTCTCTTTTAGAAGATAGAACTCTGGTGGCAAGCCTAAATATGGATATTGACACACTTACTACCGCCAATTTTGGTAATAGTGGTTATATAATCGTAGACCCTTATGACCAAGGTGGTTTTTTTGAAGAACATTACGCAAATAGTAGACCTTCCGAATGGACGGTTTAAAAATAAAGGAGATAAAATGACTGAACAGTTAATTGATTCTGGCGTTAAAGCCAAAGGTATGGTAAAAATTACCAAGACTAATTTATTAGGTGAAGTGACTCAAGAATTTGAGGTTCCTAACCTAGTTGTTGCAACAGGAAAAATTTACATTGCTGGTAAAATGATTGCAGAAGCTGCAGACGTTCCAGTCCATATGTCACATATGGGTATCGGTACTGGTACTGCTTCCCCAGCTGATGCTGATACTACACTAGGTACTCAAACTGGTCGTGTACTATTATCTGGTGCTTTGCAAGAAAATAATGCTATCACTTATACTGCAACATTCCCAGCTGGTACTGGTACTGGTGCTATTACTGAAGCTGGTATTTTCAACGCTTCTGTTGGTGGTACTATGCTTTGCCGTACAGTATTCCCAGTTGTTAACAAGCAAGCTGGTGATACTATCGCTGTTACTTGGAAAGTTACAGTAAACTAATATAAACTTTTTGTGATGATTTTAAGAAAAACAGTTATCGGATAATAAAAAATATGGCAAACGATTCAAAATTAGTAAAAACCATTCTGTATAAATCACTCGCAGAAGGTGTTTATAGAGACGTTGTTACTAAATCGTCTTCATACTATTATTTTTTAGGTCAGACCTTAACATGGGCTGACGAGAATAATCCACCATATCCTGTTGATAGTTTAACATACGAACACGATGTTCGTAATGAAATCATCACAATTAAAGAAATCAAACCATCAGACGTAGCATTCGTTATTCGTCGTTTAGACTGGGCATCAGACGTTGTATATGATATGTACGACGACAAGTATTGCGATCAAGTTCTTGGCGTTAATGTTATTTCTGGTGGCGCAGGTTACATTAACATTGATGAAATCAATTTAGTTATTTCTGGTGGTGGTGGAACTGGCGCAACTGCAGTTGTTTCTGAAATTGCGCAAGGTCAAATTTCAGGTGTTATTCTAACATCTCCTGGAACTGGTTATACATCTGAACCAACAATTACTGTTGTTTCTCCTTCTGGTACTGGAGCAAACTTAAAGACTGTTATTGGTATTTCTTCAACTGGTAAACAAAAACTAGAAGATTGCGATTTTTACGTTGTTACTGACGAATACAACGTTTATAAGTGCTTGGATAATAATAACGGTGCTTACTCTAGAAATAAACCAACTGGAACTCAGTTAGAGCCAATTAAAACTGCCGATGGTTATGTTTGGAAGTTTATGTATAACATTCCAATTAACCTTCGTAACAAGTTTTACACAGACGAGTATATTCCTGTTGTTTCAGCTTTAACTAATCACTTCTACTCAAACGGTACTATTGATAACATCTATATCACTGGTCGTGGTCAAGGCTATTCAACTGCTCTTATTTCTGTTCTTGGCGACGGTTATAGAGAATCTGATCCAATCTATATTACTGCAGCTCAGGTTGTTGAAGAAGGTTCTGGTTATACAAACCCTTCTATTGAGTTCAGCCCACCGTTTACTACTGCTTCTGCTTTTATTCCAAACAGCAGCGTTAACCTTGGTCAAATTATCTTTAATGCTTCAACTAAAGATTATTACGAAGTTATTACACCAGGAACTTTTGCTTCTGTAGCACCAACTCACAGAAACGGTACTGTTCTAAATGGTACTGCTGCTTTGAAATATAAAGGTACTACATTAAAGGGCACTGTTCATACTAGAAACGATAAAAATATTACTGAAATTACAGTAACTAATGCTGGTATTCAGTACACCTCTGCGCCAACTGTAACTATTACTGATCCAACTGGCGTTGGTGCCAGTGCGGTTGCTTTAATTGGCACATCTGTTGTTAATGGTATTAATATTACCAATGGTGGACAAAATTACGTTTCTCCAATCTTAACAGTAACTGCTGGTGGTGGTACTGGTGCATTATTACAACCTATTGTAACAAACGGTGTAATTACTAACGTTCAAATTGTTTCTGGTGGTCAGGGATACACTTCCACGCCAACAATTATCATTGAAGACCCTTCTGGTACTGGTGCTGCTATTAATGCTATTCTTTCTGGTTCTCCAGTGTTAGGCATTACAGTAACAAATGGTGGTAGTGGATATACTGACCCAACTGTAGCTATTACTGGCGGTGGTGGTGCTGCTGCAACAGCTGAAGCTACTGTTGAAACTGGCGTTATTGACCACGTAACATTAAATGGTGGTGTTAGAGAAGTTGTTATTATTAACGCTGGTTCTGGTTACATTAAAGCACCAGAAATTACAATTACTGGCGGTGGCGGTCAATACGCAACTGTTCGTTCTAAATTATATGCAGACCGTGTTCTATCAACAAACGTTATTGATTCAGGAGAAGGTTATACTAGTGCACCGACTGTAACGTTTGGTACACCATTTGAACAAGGTTTAGAAGTTTATACCAATGACCAGTTCTCTAACGGTACATTCTTGTATACAGTTGTAGAGTCTGGATTCTTCGGACATATTGCCCCTTCTTGGACTTCTGGTACACAATATACTTCAGTTCCATGGGAATCATCTACTGAAGTTTTTGAAGGTGATACTGTATATTATGAAGATAATGGCATTAAAAATCTTTATGAGATTCTCTCAGACGGTTATACTTCTACAACTGCTCCTACTTTTACTAGCGGAGATGGTTCTTCTGCAACATATGGTGTTGGTTTAAGATATATCGGTAAGGTTGCTTCTTTAAGAAAAGACGGAACTGTTGCAACTGGGTATGCAGTTTTAAGATATGGTGCAGGTTATTCAGTCAACCCCACTGCAACTATCACTGATCCCACAGTTGTCAGCGATGCAGAGATTAACTTCTTAACAACAAAATCAGAAGCTAAGATTTCGTCTATTGTCGATAACGGTCAATTAGTTTATCTAGTTGTTGATGATCCAGGTGTTGGTTATACAAAAGCTACTATTAACGTCACAGGCGATGGTGAAGGTGCTTCTCTAGTTGCAGATTTGAGCCTTGGTGCTATTTCTTCTCAACAAGCCAACAACGAAATCTTAACACCAGCTGGAACTGTTGACGCTATCCAAATTATTTCTGGTGGTTATTCTTATGGTGTTGCAAACATCGCTATTGAGGGTGATGGTGTTGGTGCATCTGCTGAAGCTGCAATTGACCCAATTACAAATGCTATTACTAAAGTAACAATCACCAACAGGGGTGAGGGTTATACATATGCAAACGTTAAAGTTATTGGTAACGGTTATGCTGCTAACTTAAGAGCAATTATTTCTCCATATGGCGGTCATGGTAAGAACTCTCCAGAAGAATTATTTGCACGTTCTTTGATGTTATACACTAACATTTCTAACGACCTTAACCAAGGCGTCGTGGTTGGAAACGACTATCGTCAAGTTGGTATTCTAAAAGACCCACGTGTATTTGACGGTTTTGAACGTTATCAAGGCTCTATCGGTTCTGCTTGTTACATTATTCAAGCACCTATTAATACTGATAGATTTGCACGTGACGATGAGTTATACATTGAAAGAACTTATACACCAGATACTGAATGGGCACCGTCATTAAATATGACCCAAGGACAGTTCGTTTGGTATCAAGATAGAATCTACACAGTAGTTGTCGCTGGTACTGGTGGTTCTACTCCTCCAACTTCTACATTAGGTTCTGAGGCAAACGGTTTTGCTGTTCTGACATATGTTGGTTCTACAAAATCTAAAAAGAGATATAGAATTATTTCTTTCTCTTCATCTTATGCGTTGGTTCAATCATTAGACAGCGACTTACCTCAACCAAATGATGTGTTTATTAAAACATCAAATATTACAGATAACTTTACTGTTATTTCTGCAGGTATGCCTAATTTTGACAAATTTTCTGGTCAAATGATGTATATTGACAACAAACAAGGTTTCACTCCTTCTGGTGATGAAACAATTACTTTGAGAACTATTATCCAATTCTAAACTAAATAAAGATATAGTTTAACCTTTATAAAGAGAACAAAGAATGGCACTAGACTTTAATACAGAACCGTATTTTGACGATTACGAAGCCAATAAAGACTTCTATCGAATCCTATTCCGTCCAAGCTACGCAGTTCAGGCTCGTGAACTTACACAGCTGCAAACAATTTTACAACACCAAGTTTCTAGATTTGGTAACCATGTATTCAAGAACGGTTCCCAAGTAATCCCAGGTTCTGTAAACGTTGATAACAAAGTTCATTTTATTAAACTTGAACAGTTTACTGGTACAATTGACGTTACAACATATATTGAGACATTTAAGAACAAAATTATCACTGGCGAAACTTCTGGTGTTAAAATGCGTGTTCTTGACACATCTGGTGGTTCTGCCGTTGTGGATGAACTAAGTTTCCCAACCCTTTATTGTAAAGTTGAAGGTACTGCACCAGACAATACAACTAACCGTCTACTTCCTGGCGAAAACATTATCGCTTATACTGAAGATAACTTAATGTCTACTAACTTCAGATTAACTGAAGACCAGTTGACTGATATTACTGCTATTGTTAAACTAACTGGTAACTCTGGCGAAACTCCAACGACTTATACTGGAAATGCTTCTTCTGACGTTCTTGGTTATGGTTATAGCGTTGACGTTGCTGCTGGTATCTACTATGTTGATGGTACATTTGTTCGTAACGATGACTTAAAATTATACGTTGGTCGTTTCAATAACACACCTTCTTGCCGTGTTGGATTTAAAGTTACAGAAGAAACAGTGGCGCCAGAAGATGACGAGTCTATTCTAGATAATGCGACTGGTTCTTATAACTTCGCAGCACCAGGTGCTCACCGTTACAAAATCTCTCTTTCTCTTGTTAAACTTGACCTAGTTTCAACTGATAACATTAAGTTTATTGAACTAGTTCGTATTAATAACGGTCGTGTTCAACAAAAGGTACAAAAGTCTTCATATGCTGAATTAGAGAAAACTCTAGCAAGACGTACATTCGATGAATCTGGTAACTATGAAGTTAACAAATTCAAAATGTCAGTCCGTGAACATTTAAATAACGGATCTAACAATGGTGTATATACACCTCTACCAGATGGTACTTTACCAACTGCTGGCGTGACATATGGTTCAGACGACAAGTTTGTTTTAGTTGTTGATCCAGGAAAAGCATACATTCACGGTTATGAAGTTGAGTCATCTACATCAAACTTTATTGAATTTGACAAAGCACGTGAAATTGATGGTAACGAAGGTAATCATATTCAACGTACAACTTCTCAAACTATCGGTTTGAATATCGGTAGTTATGTTGATATCAACAACCTATACAAGTTTCCAAATTTAGACACATTTGAGAAAGTTTATCTTGTAAAAACTCTACAACCAAGAGTTGCTCAATGTAGAGCAGTTGTTTCTGGTGGCGTGATTCAATCTGTTATCGTTGACGACGGTGGATTTGGATACAGTGCAAGTTTCTCAACAGTTGCTGCTCAGGCAGACTTAAGATGCGGTGTAATTCCAGTAACTGCTTCTGGCTCTGGTGCTATTTTAAGTGTTACTGTTTCTAACGGTGTTGTACAATCAGTTGCAGTAACAAACGGTGGTACTGGTTACTCATCTACAAACCCACCACAAATTAGATTGTTAAACAATCTTTACATTAACAACTCAACTGGTGGTGAAATTTCTAATGCTCCTCTTACAACAAATATTGTTGGTACTGCAAGAGTTAGAGCTTTACAACTTTCAGACCCAGACACAATTTACACTAAAACAGAATATAAACTTGGTCTGTTTGATATTAACATGTTTAACGGTGGTTCTTTCGAACGTTCTGTTAAGAGTATTGTTGGTATCCAAGGTGGTTTAAACTTCTCTGCTAACATTTCTCCAACAACATATCAATTAGCTGGCACTGGTAATGCTTCTACTGCGTCCAATGCTCTATCTGGTTACGGTACAACATTCTTGAACAATGTTCTACCAGGAGATATGATTTATCTAAATGATCAATTAGCTGGTATCGTTTCTACAATCAATAGCGATTATAGTATTACCTTAACTGGTAACTCTTTAGTTAACCAAAGTAATGCAAGAATTACTGTGTTCACTGCTATGTTGCACGAACCGCAATATGAAACATTACTGTTACCTGTTGGTCAATCAAACGTTAAAACTTTACGTGGATTCCAAAATGGTTCAGATACAGTTAAGAGTACTGAGATTGTTGTTCGTAGACAGTTCCCTGACATGGCAACGAACACTAACAAAGCATGGTTTGAAGTTACAAACGTTGATGAGACTTTCTTATCAGACGCAGATTTAGAAAACTATGTTTTAATTAATAAAACAACAAACCTACCAGTTCCATTCTCTTCAGACGATACAACTGGTGTCTATATCACTTTTGATAATGATACAATTAGAAAACAAGTTAACTTCTGGAACGTTCCTAACGATTCATACTACCTAATTGCTTCTGTTCAACAAGTTTCTGCAGCTGCTCAAGAGAAACCAAAAGTCTTAAATAAAGTTGACGGTGAAATGATTATCACCGATAAGAGAACTATCAACTCTAATACAATTGATTTAAACCACGGTGATATTTTCAAACTTGTAAAAATTGAATGCACACCTGATGGTAGCTATACATTTGACGAAGACAATGTTATCGACATTACAGATAACTATACTCTTGATAACGGTCAAAGACCAACTTACTACACTTATGGTAAGATCAATCTAAAACCAGGATATCCTGTACCTAACGGTGCAATTCGTGTAACATACTGGTTCTTTACTGTTTCTGGTATTACTGATGGTAATTACTTCTCAGTTGATTCATATACTACTGCAAGTGGTATTGATTATTCTGAGATTCCTTCATTCTATACAACAGACTCTAATGGTAAACAAACTGAAACTAGTCTAACTGACGTTTTAGACTTTAGACCAATTTTGACAACAACTAATGGCTTCTACCCAGAACTACCTAAAATCGGTTCTGATGTGACAGCACCGAGAGCGACTTATGTTGGTCGTATTGATAAAGTTGTTTTGGATTCATTTGGTAAATTTAATGTTATCAAAGGTGTTCCAGGATTTACAGCTAAAGAACCAGAAGATCCAAAAGAAGGATTAGTATTAGGTTCTGTGTATATCCCACCATATACTAAATCAGTTAGCCAAATCGTTCTTTCACAACGTGATAACCGTCGTTACACAATGAATGACATTGGTAAACTAGAGCGTCGTATTTCCAACCTTGAGTATTATGTTACTCTTTCTATGTTGGAAAAAGATACAGCTCAGTTACAAATCGTTGATGAAAAAACTGGTCTAGATCGTTTCAAGAACGGTTTCATTGTTGACCAATTTACAGGTCACGGTATTGGCGATGTTAAAAACGAAGATTATAGAATTTCTGTCGATTCACAGAACAAGATTCTAAGACCAGCGCATTACACTAATGCTCTTGAATTAGTTGAAGACTTAGTATCTGGTGCTGACCGTGGTAATAGATTGTACCAGAAGACTGGCGATCTTATCACTCTACCATACACAGAAAATTCATATATTTTCAATAACAATGCTACTCGTACAATGGATATTCATGCCATTTCTATGGGTGCGTTCAGAGGTCAAATTCAATTATACCCAGAAGGTGATAACTGGAAATCTGTAAACCGTAGACCAGATTTGATTCGCGTTGATGATAATAATTACGACGCTATTAAATTCATGGCTGATAAACTTGGTGTAACTGGTACTAAGTGGAACGAGTGGCAGACTAACTGGACTTCCATTACTAGTACATCAGTTCAAAGCGAAACACGTATCTTTGATAAGTTTGATGATACTTGGGGTGACTGGTTAAAAGTTACTGGTTACGAAACAACATATACTGATTGGACTGGTTATCAATCAAGAACTGGTGTTACGACTAATTTAAATTCTTCTGTCAACACTCAAAACTATGGTGACCGAATTGTAGATTTATCATATATCCCATATATGAGATCTCGCCCGATTACTTTTGTTGCTCAAAACTTAAAACCAAAAACTAAGTTCTATTCTTACTTTGATAACATTGCGGTTAACACATATGTTAAACCAGCGGACTTATTCAAAGTTACACGAGTTTCTAACTCTTTAATGTCTTTCAACTTCGAAGACCTACAGAACAATATTCTTTCTGATGATCCAAGAAGAGAATATAATGACACTAGATTAACAACTGTTATTGGTGAAAATGGTGGTCGTGTTGAACCAGCGTTCGGTGTTGGCGACGTTCTAACTAACACTACTCATGTTCCAACAAATATTGTTAGTATTTCTCACCTAACAACTGCAGCTGCATCTTTCAGCTTCGTTGTTCAAGACGCTAACAATATTAAACCAGGAAACCATGTTTTATTCTATAACATGAACTTCCATAACGGTATTGACTTGAGAACATATAACGACCACTCTGGTACAAGTATTGGTATCAGTTCAGGTATTGTTGATAACTCTGTAACATCTAAGCAACTTAACTTGAAAGTGTTTAAGGTTATTGCTGTTTCTGGTGGTAGCATTACTGTTGCTAATCCAGATGGTTCTTTAATTCAACCGTTTGACGCTTATACTCCAGGAACTGGTTACGAAGATAACCTAAAAGGAAAAGTATATCGTCTAAAAGCATCTGGCGTTGTTGTTCATAACGATAATGTTACATCGTTTGATACAATTGGACCAATTACTCAAGATATCTACGTTGCTAATATTAAGAATGGTTTTGCTATCGGTGAAACATTAACTGGTACTGTTGCTATCGGTACTACTGGTTCGTTCAACGGTCTAACAGTTACTGAAATCAACGGTTCTAATATTTCAGCTAATGCGCCAACTATGAAATCTGTTGGCGACTCTATGATAACAAATAATGACGGTACTGCTGTTGGTGTATTCTACATCCCAGAAACTGAAGCATTATCTTTCCGTACTGGCGAACGTACTTTCAAATTAACAGATAACTACACTAACAGTAATGCTTCTTTTGACTCTACTGGTTCTGCAGTTTACTACGCACAAGGTATCTCTTTAGATAAAGAACGTACTGTTGTTTCAAGCCGTGCTGTTGAGTTTGTTCAATCTTCTGCTTTCCAAGATTCTAGAGAACTAGGTTTACCACCTGTTCGTAGATCTACAGTGAGCTCTAAGGTTATTTACCAGTATGCTTATGACCCATTGGCTCAGACATTTACAGTTAACAATCCAGGTGGTGTTTTCTTAACATCTCTAGATTTGTATTTTATGGAATCTGGTAAGAGACCAATTTCTATTGAATTACGTCCAACTGATAATGGTGTACCTTCTTCAACAAAGACAATTCCTTTCTCTAAGGTAACTAAGACTGCAGCTGAAATTAATGTTTCTGATGATAGCTCTGCAGTAACAACGTTCAAGTTTAAGTCTCCAGTATATTTACAAGATGGTGAGACTTATGCGTTCGTTGTTATGACTGACGAACCAGGTGCTCAGTTGTGGGTTTCTGAGATGGGTCAAACAGATATTCTAACTGGTAACACTATCGCAGGTCAACCTCTAACTGGTTCTCTGTATGCTTCTCAGAACGCACAAGAGTGGGAAATTCATACTCTGTTAGATATTAAGTTTATAATGAAGTCTGCTAAATTTAATACTAACACTATTGCAGAATTGTATTTAAGAAATACTCCACCTGAGATGGTAACCTTACCAGTTGATCCATTTAGAATCACAACCAGCTCTACATACATTAGAGTTAATGCTCCAAATCATGGTATTTTGGCTGGACAAAAGGTTAAAATTTCTGGAGTGTCAGAAGGTTTGTATGGTGCTAATAGTACAACTCTTGGTATCCCACATACACTACTAAACACTTCTCATGACGTTCTTTCTTTAGGTCTAGAAAAAGATAGTTTCTTGATCAATTTAAAGATTACAGAAGATAGCACTGGTAATAACCTAATACAAGGTACAACTGCTAACTTTGTAAATGGTCAATACGGTGGCGCAGGTATAAGCATTACTCGTGGTTATGCTATGGATATGTTATATCTAAAAACTTCTGATATTGTTTTCCCAGACACAAAGATTGATTACTATGTAAAAGGTTTAAAATCTGGAACAAGCACTTTCACAAATTATACTCCGTTTATTCCAAATAGTAACTACACATTCCCTACAAGAATAAACATTCCATCATATGATAACTATCCAGTTATTGATAACGTTGTAACTGCACCATTGACAGTTAGAGCAGTGTTGCAATCTACAAACGAGAACGTTTCTCCTGTTATTGACTTGCAACAGTTATCAGCATATTCTATTTCTAACCTTATCAACAAGACTTCTGCTTCTGTTGTAAACGTTCCAGAAATTGACAGCCGTGTATTGTTAACACAGGGTGATATTACTAACGTTGACTTAGTATCAGATGGTACAGGTACTGTTTCTGCAGCGACAAACTCTACAACAGTTACTGGCGTTGGTACTCTATTCCAATCTCAAGTATTCTCTGGTAATATTCTATATAAGAAAGTTGATAATACTGTTATTGGAACTGTATCTACAGTTAACTCCAACGAGTCTATCACTTTAACTGGTAATGCTCAAAACGCAGCAGCTGGCGAAGCCTTCTATATTAAGGCAGCTGGTAATCTGTATTTCGAGAACAACGCTGATGGTGATGCCACAATCAGAACAAATATTGACACTGCCGATAACTTATTAACATCAGCTCGTGTTGGTAAACAACTTAAGATTGAAGGTGTTGGTAACGGAATCAATGGTACTTACATGATTAAAGATGTACAAACCGTTGAAGATAAAACTGTTTACGCAGGTAACGAAGAATTGGATGTTATCAAAGTTGTTCTACAGGGTGCATTTGCTACTACTGCAACAATTGATATGATTACTGATCCAGATTTCAAGATTACAATTTATGACCGTTTCGTAGACGACACTTCTCCATATGGTGTTTCTAACCAAGCTCAATATATTACAAGAACTTTATCTTTGACTCAGGCAGCTGAAATTATCAAAGTATTGTTTGATGGTAATATTGTTAACAATACTGAAGTTAAAGTCTATTACAGAACTTGGTCTGGTAACGTTGACTTGAAGAAATTACGTTGGGTTGATACTGGTTTCGTATCTAATAACCAAGATACAGAGGGTACTTTCGTAGAACGTGATATAACTGTTCCTAATCTACAACCTTTCAATAATGTTCAGATTAAGGTCGTTATGAAGTCAACAAATCCTGTGTTTGTACCGAAACTAAGAAACCTAAGATTATTAGCATTATCATGAGTCTTGAAAAGGTAGAAGGTTTCTCTCAGTTTAAAAAAGACACCGCCAATGGTGGTGTCATAAATACTGATAAGAGATCGTTTGAAAATTATAAAATGGCTAGAATGCGTGCATTATCCAAAGCAAATGAACAAACGCATTTGCAGGATACTGTAAATGACCTACAACATGAAATAAATAACATTAAATCAGATTTAGGTGATATTAAAAGTATTCTAACTCAACTATTAGAAAAAGGCAAATAATGGCTGTTATTCATTTAAGACAAGATAAAGAAAGACCGTTAACCATTGAAGAGGTTGACCATAATTTTGACGCACTTAATACAGAAGTTGCGGAGAAGTTAGATACTGCTTCTTTTACTGCACCAAACATTTTATCTATTCTTGAAGGTAATGCAGGTATTGGTTCTACACTAGACGCTGACATGCTTCATGGCAGATATCCGAATGTGCAAACTGCCCCGAATACAGTTGTTGTTAGAGACGCTCTTTCTAACATTTATGCAAACCAGTTCTATGGCGTGCATGTCGGTGCCGTCTTAGGTAACGTAACTGGAAACGTTGTTGGTACTGTTACTGGTAACTCAACAAACGTTGATGGTGTTGTTCAGTTAGACCACGGTGGTACTGGTGCTACAACGGCTTCTGTTGCAAGAACTAACCTTGGTTTAGGCACTCTGGCTATTCAAAATAAAAACCTAGTTGAAATTACTGGTGGTTCTATTTCTGGTATTACTGACATAGCTGTTGAAGATGGTGGCACTGGGGCTTCTAGTCCATCGCAAGCAAGAACTAATTTAGGATTAGTTATCGGTGCGGACGTTCAAGCGTACCATGCAACTCTTACTGGTTTATCTGCAACTACTGGTGGTGGCTTTTTAGTTAGAAAGTCTGACAACACTTCAGTTGTTCGTAAATTTGTTGCTGGTAACTCTATTGAAATTTCAAACGTTGATGCCGTTGCAGGTGACGTAACAGTTGCATTAACTTTACAACCAACTGTTTCTGCAATTCAAAAGGCTGGTAATAATTTAACTGGCGATATTGGTCAATCTGCAAATAGATTTAACGTAATTTATGGTCGTTCAACATCAGCTACTTACGCTGACTTGGCAGAAAAATATAAAACAGATAAAGAATATACACCAGGAACTGTAATGGTAGTTGCTATGGCAGGTGATGCTGAAGCTACTGCTTGTTTTCAAACTGGTCAGCGTGTTATGGGTGTTGTTTCTACAAACCCTGCTTTTGTTATGAACGATGATGCAGAAGGTCAAGCTATTGGTCTTACTGGTCGTGTTCCAGTTTTAGTTGTTGGTCCAATCCGTAAAGGTCAAACAATTATTTCAAATCAAGACGGTAAAGCAATCGCAGGCGAAGGTCAAAATGTATTTGGACAGGCTTTAGAAACTAACTTAGATGCTGGTGTTAAATTAGTGGAGTGTTTTATTAAGTGATAACATTAGATGAAGTTGTGGGATTTTTACACAACCCCTTGCCTTATGAACAAAAGCTGGTTTCAATAATAAACGATAAGGGGGAGCAAATCCCCCTTAGTCATTATAGCGAACTATATTCATACCAAAACAAAACTGTAAAGTTAGAAGGTATGGAAAAGTATTCACCATCAATTTTTTATAGATGTTCTTGGTATAAAATAAAACACGCTCATGCTGGCGCAGTTACTTGTCATGGTTTTATAGCCCATGAAAATTCTCCAAGTTTTGGTATGCATACTGACCCAGACGACGTGATTATATACTGCGTTGACGGAGAGAAGTCTTTAATTATAGATGATAAATATACAACCCTAAAAGTTGGTGAAGAAGTTTTTATCCCAGCGAATACCCCACACATGGCTCTAAACGAGAAAAGTGCATTTACTTTGAGTTTTGGTCTTGAGAAATTTTTAATACATAAAGCGAAAAATTATGAACTGGATGCTATACCTGAAAACAACAGAAACTTGCAATCTTAATTGCAAGCATTGTTTTACCAACGGTATTGATGGTCCAAAGATATATTGGAATCACAAAGAAGTAATTAAGTGGTTAGATAAATTCTCAAACAATATATCTAAAAATGATACAGTTCACTGCGAATTTCATGGCGGTGAACCTTTCCTAGTTGACACCTCTGAAATGAGAAATGTTTGGTTTTTTACTAAAAATAAATTACCAAACGCAACTTGGGGTGCAACAACAAACCTCGTATTTAAAATGTACGAGCGTCACTTCGGTTTAATAGAAGATGTTTTTAATAGACGTATTGCGACTTCTTGGGATCCTAAGATTCGTTTCGCTAATAGAAAACAATATGAATTATGGCACAGTAATGTAAAAGAATTATTAAGAAGAAACATTACTGTCCGAATGAATATCAGCGTTACAACCGACACTATTAATATTGAACCAATAGTTTTACTAAGGTGGATTCGTAGATTGGGTGTTCAAGAGGTTTCTTTTGAGCGTCTAACTGGTAATGGTTCAGCAAATAAACACCCAGAGATTTTCCCTACTAATAAAGACCAAGACGCTTGGTTCTTAAAAATGCATCAACAATCTGAAAAATATGGTGCAAGAGATTGGTTTGAAAACGATTTTCTAGAGACGGTATATTCTAAATTCGAGACTGGTTTTACAAAGGGTGGTACTTTTTGTAGAGATTGTGAAGAAAAGATATTCACGCTGAACGCTGATGGCTCTATTGCAGGCTGCCCAAACTCAGCACCCGAACAACAGTTCGGGCACATAAATATGGATATAGATGAACTTATAAATAACCCTATACGGATAGAAAACATAGCGTGCGAACGCAGCAGAAATCCACTTTGTTACAGTTGCGAGGTTTTTAGTTACTGCGGTGGTGATTGTCATCAGTTATCGTGGCAAGATAATGTTTGCGGTGCACCTAAAAGTCTAATGAAACAACTAAGTAAAAAGAAAGTATGGATTCTTAAGGAACTATAATGGCATTAACCGATCCAATCACAAAACAGAATATTGTAGACCGTTTTGCAGAATATGTAAGAGATTCAGCCAACCCAGGAATTTCTTGGGGTACAAACGCATGGCCATTTGCTGAATTTAACGACGCTCCAAATTATTATGGTGGTCTTTTTGGTGGAGATACTGGTGGTAAAGGTATTCAAATTGATGGTAATAGCATCGGTACAAATGCCGATGGCGATATTACTGCTCAAAATATTTACGACACATTAATCACTGAGACATACAGATATACTAAAATTAGAACAATGCGAGCTGTATTGTTCGTAGACGGTGGTGGTGGTAATACAGGTTCTCGACCAACTCCTGGTGTTGTATATGACCAAACTGCTATCGCTTATATGAATGATAATTATTTACAAGGTGTTAGTGCTGGTAGAGATAACGTTTATGCTGGTAACATTGTTACTGCAGGTGGCTTAGAAGTTATGTTTGCGAATATGCGTGCTGCATATAATGGAGCAAGGGCTGTCAAGGCTGGGGATTACCAAGTGAACGTTTGTCATGCTTCTTGTCATTCATCATGTCATAGTTCTAGAGGAAGAAGATAATGAATATTGTTGAAACTATTGCGCCAATTTCTATTGATAATTTAAAAAAGTATTTTACAGATAAAAGTACATTTTTTGTTCTGAATTATAAAGACAGTTCTCTAAAAGGTGCAAAACTTTTAACATATCTTTCAAATTTAGATGTCCCGTGTGATATCAACGTTGTTGGTTGTGAAGAACAAGAAGTTTATGATTTGATAAAAGATTATTTAAATACAACTATGCTGGTGAATGTACCATCATTAGAAAAAGCTGTAAATCATATCTTACATCAAACGAAAGGTTTAATT
>JACCDO010014432.1_pt1 | contig 33813 bp, 37 predicted proteins | sample 7446101 | NCBI WGS metagenome assembly JACCDO01 (sample SAMN15323440, study PRJNA562643) | freshwater metagenome | isolation source: river surface water | place: USA:Blue River Watershed | collected 2017-08-16 | reverse complement strand
CCCAAGATTGTGTCGGTCGCCTTGCTGCAGCGCTTGCTCGAATTGCTGCTGGAAGAGGGCGTGCCGGTCAAGGATTTACGCACCATCATCGAAGTGGCGGCCGAGCATGCCCCCAAGACCCCCGACGCCCTGGATATCCTCCCCCATGTGCGCATGGGATTGCACCGCATCATCGTCCAGCGCGCCCTGGGGGACAGCACCGAGGTGAAGGTGCTGGGCATCCAGCCCGAATTCGAGCGTCTGATCGAGCAGGCCATTGGGACTGCTGCAGTGGCGCCGGATGGTGTCATCGAACCCTCCTTGATGCGTCTGTTGGTGCAGGAAATCGCGAGCGGTGTGGACGCCATGGAGGCCAAGAACCTCCCCCTGGTCATCGTGAGCAGCAGCTAAACGCGATTGACCTTGTCGCGCATCGTGAAGAAGGTGCGCAGTCAGGCCTCCGTGCTGGCCTTGACGGAATTGCCCTTGACGATCCATCTCAGTTTTGAGCGAATGCTGTGTTCGCAGGCGGCCAACCCGTGACCCGACCCAGCCCTGAAGAATTGGCATGAACCCACAAAAATTCCTCGCCCCCAATGTCACCGAGGCGCTCAAGCTGGTCACCCAGCAGCTGGGTGGAGAAGCCATTGTGTTGACGACGCGCGACACGGCTCAGGGGGTGGAGATCATCGCCATCACCCCGGGTGATCTGGCATTGCTCTCGGAAAGCCGCCTCGATGCCTCAGGAAACCGAAAGGCCCCCGCAGACACAACGGCCACTTCCCCCCGAAGTGAACCCGTGAAGGCCACGCCGTTTGTCAAATCGCCATCGCCGCTGGCCAAGGTGCCGGCTGCCGCTGCGGCCAAGGCGGTCTCAGCGGCGGAAATGGATCATCTGCTGGCCGAGTTTGCCCAGGTCAAGCAGTTGTTGCAAACGCATTTGTCCGAAAAGGTCTGGGGCGAGATGCAGGAACACTCTCCGCGACAGGCAGAAGCGTTGCGATTGATGTTGCATGCAGGGTTTTCTCCTTCACTCAGTGCTGACATGGTTAAGGCCATTTCGGCCGAACTGCCCTCGCCGGTGGCCGTGCAACAAGCCTTACAGCATCAAATCGAGAGCCGCTTGCAGGTGGTGGACCCCCTTTCCGTGTTTGACCCCGGTGGCATCTTCGCCTTTGTGGGGCCCACGGGTGTGGGCAAGACCACGGCGATCGCCAAGATCGCTGCCCGCTGTGTCTTGCGTTACGGGCGCGATCAACTGGCGCTGTTAACGACCGATACCTTCCGCATCGGCGCTCAGGAGCAATTGCAGGTGTACGCCAAGATCATTGGCGTGCCGGTGGCCACCTTGCGCGACAGTGAAGATCTGGCTGCAAAGATCCAGACCCTGGGTCAGCGGCACATTGTGTTGCTGGACACAACCGGGGTGAATCAGCGCGACATTCGCATGCTGGAGCAGTCACAACTGTTGCAACAGGGTGCGCCCGAGGTCAAGCGGATTCTGGTGGTGAGCAGCACGACCGACTTGCGCACGCAAGAGGATGTGATCCTGATGCACCAACAGGCGGCCCGCAGTGCGCAAGGCGGATCTATCCTGGCCGCCTTGATCACCAAGACCGACGAGGCGGCACAACTCGGGCCGGCAGTGGACTGCCTCATACGCCATCAATTGCCCCTGATGTTCCTGGCCAACGGCCAGCGTGTCCCGGAGGACCTCAGCCCAGCCAACCTGCCCTATCTGAGCTACCGGACCTTGCACCCGCGTGCGCTGGGGGACGATATGTCGCTGGATGACAGCCAATTGCCAGCGCTGATGGCGGATCAGTTGAGCCAGTGGAAACCCCTGCGGTGAGGTGACCATGCATCGAGACACACAACAAGATCAGGCCAGTGGATTGCGCGAATTGTTCGCGCCGGCGGCGCCTCCGCAATTTCACGCCTTGTCGTGCCCGCGACGGGAAGCCCTGGTGCTGCCCATCGCCCAGGTCCTGGTGCATGCCCTGGTGGAGCGGGGACTCAACATTGCCTGGATTGACGAGTTTGATTTGTCGATGCGCCAGGACTGGCCGCTGCCATGCCCGGTTCGGTTCGACCTCTCGCAAAGCTTGATGAACCACGTGCCACTGGCCTCCGGGCTGCAGTCGCTCAATCCACACCTGTGGTATGCGCTCTCGCGGCGCCTGGCTCGAGTGCCTGCCAAGGTCTTTCCGACGCTGATGCAACGCTTGCAAGACAGCGGCATTGTTTTCAATCGGGTGTTACTGTGTTTAGCCAGTACCCTTGGACGCTCCTTGCACCATTACCACGATGCCATTCATCACACCGTGCTGACCGCCTGTGGCGAGGACGACCTGACACAGACGCGTGACTGGATGGTCAAAGTGCAGTCGCAGCAGCGAGCCGCCAGTTGGAGTGTGGTGCTGGTGGGCGGTGATGCCGGCCACAGTGCCTTCGCCCGCTTGGCAGAATCGGCGGAGTCTTTGCTGGGTCAGCCGCTGAAATTGCTGGGGCACGTCTCGTCGCAATTTCCGCCTGGTGCCTTGTCCAGCGCCTGGGAGCATCCCCTGGAATTGCGGGATCTGATCCTGACGCACATGTGCCAGCGGTGAGATGACTGCTTATCAAACGCTTGATCCGAACGAACTGATTCGGCAGCACACAGGGCTGGTGCGGCGCATCGCCTCGCACATCGGTTCGCGATTGCCTGCCAATGTCGAACTGGATGACTTGTTTCAGGAGGGCATGACCGGACTGATCGATGCGATTCGTCGCTACAAGCCCCAGCCCAACCTGTCATTTGAAGCCTATGCCTCGACCCGCATTCGCGGGGCGATTTATGATGCCTGCCGGCGCGATGATCTGCTGCCCCGGCACCAACGCGACAAGTTGGATCAACTGGAGCAAACCACGCGTCGTCTTGAGCAAGTGCTGGGTCGCATCCCCGCAGATCATGAAGTGGCCGATGCGCTTGAGATGCCCTTGGCGGCGTACCACGAGATTGTGGATTCGTTGGTAAATGTCATGCCGTTGGACGATGTGCCCGAGGACATGTTGCCCACCGACCCCTATGGAGATCCGATGAACCTGCTGGCATCACGCCAGTTCATGCTGCGCATCGTGGATATCCTCAAACGCCTGCCCGAAAAACAGCAAATGGTGATGGCCCTGCATTACCAGGAGGATTTGTCGTACCGGGAGATTGCAGCGGTGATGGGCCTCACGCCGGGTCGCATCAGCCAGTTGCACACGGAGGCGATGGTGGCCATCCGTGCTTTGATGGTCAGTGCCTGACTGACCCGCTGTCGGTGGGTTAGAACTTGCCGAGCAAGCTGCCCGTGTTCACCATCGACACCCCCCCCTCGCTGGAGTAGGTGGCGGCCGCTGACGATTGGGCCGCATAGGCTTGCAAGGCGGCATTGCGCTGCATGGCCAGGCGGATCAATTCGGCATTGATGTCGTAGTCCTGGCGGGCTTGCTGAAGTTTTTCAAGCGCCTGTTCCCGAAGTCCATCAGGCAATGCCTCGATGGCTGAACGCAAACCCGCCACACCGCCGGGGTAGGCATTGAGTTTGTTCACCGCCAGTTGTGTGCTGACCAGAGCAGGTTCCAGTTCGGTCAGCCGTTGTTGCTCCAACAATTGGCGCAGGCTGGACACTGCCTGCACCACTTCATCAAGCAGTGGATGAATGGTCATGGGACAGTGGGCTGGCGCACGCTTCAGCGCCGGGTGGTCTGGGTGCCGGCGATGGCCTCGCGCAGAATGTTGGAGGCCACCTCGTCAAAATCGATTTGAAAACTGCCGCTGTCGATGCGATGACGAATCTCATTCACCAGTTGGGTGTCATAGGAATCGTGCAAAGAACCGGTCTGTGCGGCTGCGGCCGAGGTGCTGAGGGAGCCGCTCACATGCAGTTGCGTGGCGGGTTGAGGTGACGTCGGCTTGTCCGGGCGACTCGCACCCAGAATGCCAGCCTCAGGCGCAGGCATCCCCTTGACGGGGGTTGTCAAGGGAGTTGGGTTTGTGCTGATTTTGTTAACCATTGGGTTACACCTCAGTCCAGAACGGCTTCCACTTTACCTGGTGAAACAGCTTTTCCCTGCAGGATCTTACCCTCCAGGGTCCTCACGCGCACTGTAACACCAGTGGCGGCGTCAGCCAGCGCGTATCCCGTGGTGATCATTTCAAACCCCTGCCCTTTGAGGCTCAGGCTGACAAGATCACCCGATCGTATGACGGACACCGGACGAAAATCGTTTAGCCGAAGCGCAGACCCGGCGGCGACAGGCCGAAAGAGCTCCAGTCCGTCCAGGCTCTGGATTTCTTCGGTGACGGGGTCGCCCAGGCGGGCCACATCGCCTTCACGCCAGTCCAGATCCTCGGGTTGAACCACGGTACCGGGTCGCAGAGAGCGTTTGGCCACGGCATATCGCCCCGGAACCTGCACAGTCAGGGCCACTGCACGCGACCAGGGTGGCGTGGCGCCGTCACAAGCGATACGCAGGGTCAGGGCACCCCAGGCCCGCTCCTTTCTGGGGAGTTCGACCAACGGGGGTTGTGCGCACAAGGGCAAAGGTTGGGCCAGGGCTTTCCATTGGTATTGAAAAACACGCTGGCGCAGCGAAGGGTGCTGCTGCAGGAAATCTCGCACGGCATTGTTCGCTTGCGCCGTGACGCCGGCGGGCAAGGGTTCAGCTGAAAGCCCCAGGCTGAACAACCCGAGGAGGGCGGCCATCCAACCTCTTTTCATCCGAGCCGATCGAACCATAGGTAGACGCGGCCGGACCCATCGAGCGCCACGGTCTTGACGCCTTCGGGGGCTGTGACCCCGAGGGGAATCGGGTGCAGGTTCATCGGGTGGCTACCCAACCAGGCATCGGTTTTGAGCGTCAGAGTCTGGTCGCCAAGCCGTAAATTCAGCGGGATGTCGGCCTGAGGTGTGGGCGAGAGAGGACCGCCGGGACACTGGGCGGCACTCACCGCATAGCGGCGGCCCGCCATCATGAAGCCAAAACCACTCATCCGTTTGAGGCTGCAGGGCAAGCACAGGCGATAGCCCTTCGGCAATTCGCCCAAGCTGCCCCCAAGCCGATGCAGGATCTTGCCCGCTGTATGGCGCTCGTCGGCGGTCAACTCCAGGCCCAGCCAGTCAATGAACAGCAGCAAGCCGCGGCACTCGACCTGGATATTGCGCGAGCGCAGAGCCATAGGTTGCAGTTGCTGCAGGCCGCGCACAATGTCCTGGTCTGCCCAGGCGTCGTCCACCCGGTGGTGGGACTGGTTGTAGAGGTTGCGCAGAGGGACCTGATCCAGTCGGCAGGTGCGGTCCTGGAGTTCGGCCAGCACCGCGTCCAGTGCACGCCGCGCCGATTCATCCCCCTGGGCATTAAGCAAGCGCGCGTGCTGCAGCAAATCCATGCCTTGCTGACGCAGTGGGTGCGTCGAGGTGGACTCCGCCGACAGCGTGCCGTAGCCCGCAATCGGGACGAGCGAGGCCGAGGACGCGTTCAAGCCACTCCAGGCGGGCTGGGCGGATGCGGCGGTCGCATGCACCTGTCGACGCCACTCATCCCATGGGGGCGCAGCGTCAAGGGCGTCCGAGCGCAGTTCCGGTTGCGTTCGTTCCTGCAGCAGTCGTTCCAGCGCCTGAACGACTTCGTGTGCGAGATTCAGCACGTTGGGTTGTCCCAGGGAGAGTTGTTGTGACACCGCCTGCACGACTTCGGCCTGTGTGGTCATGCCCAGACGCGAGAGCGCGCTGACCAGATCCAGGGCGTGCAACGCTGACTGAGGCATGTCCTGCCAGGGTTGGTGCAGGCTCTGTCGCAAGCCGTCCAGAGCCCGTTCAGCGTCGGCCAGCAGCAAGGCCCAGTGGTCGTGGCGGGAGTTGTCAGCCATGCTTCAAGGGCGCAGACCCAGATACCGGTCTATGTGAGGCGATCGCTGGGGGGGCGCCTGATCCAGGCTGTGGGCCAAGAGGTTTCGCGCCTCCTCGACTTGCGTCAGCGCCGATTCGATCAACAAGCGCCAGGGCGCATAGGGATCCTGCGAGGCCTGAAGATCTCGGTATTGGCTGAGTTGATCCACGCGTGTCTGCTCCAGGGCCTGAAGTCGCTCAAAGAGTAGGCCCAGGCGGGACTCCAATTGGCGGTACTCATCAGACAGTGGGGTCAGTTCATAGGCCAGGGCGTCGAGGGGATCGCCACGACCGAACTTGACTTGCAAATTGACCAATCGAGCTTGCAGGGATTGCAAATGCATGGCCAGGTCGGATTGATCGGACAGCACAGGCGCCAGGGTCGGGCTGATCAGGTCCAGGCGACCCGTCTCGTTAGCGGTGATGTATCCCAGTTGCTGCGTCAAGGGTTGCCAGGCCTGTTGCAATGATTCCAGCGCATCGCTCAAGGCGTCGATCGCCTGCGCTGCTTGCTCGGCTTGTTCGCGGCGAACCAGCAGCACGGACAACCATTGCTTGTGCGCTGCGTGGGTTTGTCCCAGGGACAGTTCCCAGCAGCGCCAGGCGGCGGCCAGGCCCATCAACAACAGCATCAGGGCGCACAGGAGGGTCGCTGGCACGTCCATGTCGTAGCTCAGCGAGAGCCAGCCACGGGCGGCGGCCCAGGCGCCACCCAGCCACACGACCGTGGCGAGCCAGAGCGCGCCAGTGGCCCAACGCCACCCGCGAGCGTTTGTGAGCCAGGAGGGGGGGGTCTTTGGGGATGAGTTCATCATGCAGGGCTGCGAGGCGTCCAGATAGGCCAACGCACGCCGTCCATTTCCACGTGACCGTCTTCCGCGCCAGCCCTGAACGGTCCGCGTATGCCTTGAACCCGACAACCGACGCTTGGCATGTGGGCTGGCAGTTCAGTCATGCCCGGCTGGAAGGCCACAACCCACGATCCTTGCGGATGGCGGTCAGGGCAAGAGTCCAGTGCCTGCTCGGACTGGAATTGAAGGGGCAACCAATCGGCCAGCGGCATCAAAAAAACCGGCACACCTGCGTGCACCTGGACGTCCAGCGGTGCAATGAACGAGGCATGGTCACCCTGGGCCTGAGTACTAAAGACCGCATGAATGGAGGTGGTGGGAAAGGCCACTCGTGTGTCACCGATCCAGACACCCAGCCATTCGGGGTGCTGCAGTGCATCAGGTGAGGGCGTGGCCAGCATATCGAGAAAACTCTAAATTATTTACAATGATATCTGACGTGCGCTATTATGAAAAAGTGACAACTTTTCGCAGTGCGTCTCGTGTCTCAACTTTGCGTCAGACCTTCTGTGTTAGGCGATGCGGACAACTGGCCCAACTATGGCTACATCTGAGTCGACCTCTCCTCCCTTAACTGAAGCCCTCGCACCCAACTGGCAGGCACAAATCAAGCAGCGCTATCAGGCGCTGAGCCTGAACCAGCGCATCATGGTGGGCCTGGGCTTGATGGTCATGGCGGGCTTGCTGGTCTTCTCTGCCCTCTCGAGCCGAAGCCAGCAAGGCTTCAAGGTGTTGTATTCCAACGTCAGTGATGCAGATGGCGCAGCCATCATCGCTTCATTGCAGCAGATGAACGTCCCCTACCAGTTCACCGAAGGAGGCGGCGCCATCATGGTGCCGCAGTCCTCGGTGTACGAGACCCGATTAAAGCTGGCCGGCCAAGGGTTGCCCAAGGGCGGAAACGTTGGCTTTGAACTGCTGGAGAACCAGAAGTTTGGGACCAGCCAGTTTGTGGAGCGCGTCAACTACTTGCGGGGACTCGAAGGTGAACTGGCCCGAAGCATTTCGTCGCTGGGGCAGGTCAAGTCTGCTCGCGTTCACCTGGCCGTGCCCAAGCAGACGGCGTTTGTCCGTGAGCAGGAGCGCCCCTCGGCTTCGGTGGTGGTCAAGTTGCATGCCGGGCGTGTCCTCGATCCTGCGCAAGTCGCGGCCATTGCCCGACTGGTCAGTGCGTCGGTGCCGGGCATGCAGGTGCAAGATGTTGCCATCATGGACGCCGATGGAGGCGTGGTTTCACCCAACCCCTTGCGACAGGCGGGTTTGGATGCCTCCCAGATCAAGTACACGGCCGAACTGGAGTCCGCGCTCACCCGCCGCCTCGGCGTGATCCTTGAACCCCTGGCAGGCAAAGATGGGTTTCGGGCCGAAGTCACGGTGGACATGGACTTCGATGAGCGTGAAAAAACCTCGGAAACCTTCTCCAAAAACTCACCGCCCAATGCGCAATCCATTCGCAGCCAGCAATCCATTGATGCCGGACCTGCGCGCGGGACCAGCGGTGGCATTCCCGGGTCATTGACCAATCAGCCACAACAACCCGCGGAAGCCCCGATTGTTAATGAAGTGGCCACGCCTGCGACTCCCGCCAACGCCAATGCCCCGCGCAACTTGCGAGCGCCGGGGGAAGTTGAAACAGGGGTCTCTGTCAGCGATAACACTCCCTTGCGCAGCGAGCGCACCGTCAATTACGAAGTGGACCGTGCGATCGAGCGGCTGAAATCCAGCAAGGGCAATGTCCGTCGTGTGTCAGCGGCGGTGATTCTGGACAACAAGCTCTCGGGCGCCACCAAGGTTCCCTTCACGCCCCAGGAAATCACTCAGATCACCAGCTTGGTGAAAGACGCCATTGGCTTTCAGCAAACCCGTGGCGACACGGTCAGCGTGGCTAATTTGCCCTTTTCTATGGAGGCTCCCGTGGAAACCCCCATCTGGACTCCCGAACTGACATCCCAGTTGCTGAGCTATGGCGCAATCGCCTTGGCTGTGCTCTTTGGCTATTTCGCTGTTTTGCGCCCCTTGTTGCGTCCGGCTCCGCCCCCTGTGATCGAGCCCTTCATGCCCCCCCCCGAGCCGGAGCCGGTTGTACCCACCTTGAGTGCGCGTGACCGGTTGCGTCAGGAAATCGCGGAACGCGACGAAGAGTGGGCGCTGCAGGAAGAGGCCTGGAAAGCCGAGGCTGAGCAGCGAGAGCGCATGGCGCGTGCTGAGGCCGAGCGACAAACGGCCAAGGAAAGTCAGAGCAAGCGTCTGTACGATGAATTGCTGGACTACGCCCGGGGCTATGTGACCCAGAATCAGGACAAGGCGGCGTTCCTGCTGCGCGCCTGGGCGGCCGAGTCCAAACCCGGTTCGGGAGAACGCACATGAACGATGCCGTGATGTCGCCCGCCTTCAAGCCCGAGGCCATTGGCGGAGCGTTGCGCAAGGGCATGCAACGACCGGATGCGTTGGCCAGTCAAAGCGGACTCGACGGGGCTTCGCGCGTGGCCATCATGCTGTTGTCCATTGGACCCGAAGCGGCAGCTGAAGTGCTCAAGGTTTTTTCTCCCCAGGATGCACAGCGAGTGTCTGCCCTGATGTCTTCAGTCAAGACCCTGGAGCGTGACGTGGTCATCCAGGTCTTGCAAGAGTTCAAGGCCGTGACGGAGCACGATCGTGAAATTCCGTTTGACCCCGATGGGTTCATGCGCCAGATCATGACCCGTTTCACCGCTGAGGCGGATGAGCAGGGCTGGCGAATTGACGATGAGATTGCCCGCAATTTGCCAGCGCTGGAGTCGCTCTCCAAACTCAAGCCGGAATTGCTGCAACGCTACTTGAAGACAGAACACCCGCAGGTTGCGGCCACACTGTTGGCGTTGGTCCCTCCCGAGTTGTCCGCCGAGGTGCTCGATATGTTCGAGCCCGAAGAGCGCAACGAGTTGGTCTTGCGAGTGGCTTTGCTGGATCGCGTCAATCCCAATACCCTGGGTGAACTCAATGAGGTACTGGAGCGAGCTCTGGCCCCCGACAACCTGGCCCAACTCAGTGGGGTGGGGGGTGTGCGACCTGTGGTGGAAATCCTCAACAATTTTTCGGGGGATTCGGACAAAGAGGTGCTGGCGACCATTCGCCAGCATGACCCCCGACTGGCGGATGACATCTCCAGCCAGCTGTTCACGTTTGAAGATTTTGCTTTGATCGAGCCCCTGGAATTACAAAAACTGTTGCCCAAGATTTCGATCGACACCCTGGCCGTGGCCCTCAAGGGTGCGCCGCCCAGCTTGCGTGATTTGTTCATCGCAAACATGACCCAAACCATGTCATCCAACTTGCGGGTGCAAATGGACGGCTTGCCTCCGGTGCGGGTGCAGGAAGTTCAACTCCAGCAGCGTGCCATCATTCGCACGGCTCGTCAGCTGGCCGATCAAAACGAGTTGTCGCTCGATCGTTCGGGCACAGCGGGCGCCTCGGTCGTGATCTAAAACAGGCTTAGTGGTGCAGCACTGGACCCCGCCATCCTTTGACCCAACACCGCATGCGACGGAGTTGGATGCCCCTGTGCTGGCCGAGCTGGCGTCTGCGCCTACTCCTCGGGCTGTGCCCGCCTCCCCCGTTGGATCGTCGCCGCAGGATTTGTTTCTGCGTGGACTGCAAGAGGGGCTGGAGGAAGGGCGTCAGCAAGGGGTGACCTTGGGTCGTGAGGAAGGCTTTCAAAAAGGGCGGGAGGACGGATTCCAGGCCGGATTCCAGCAGGGCTATCAAAGCAGTCTCGAAAAGATCGAGTCGCTCACGGTGAGCCTGCAATCCTTGATGGACGCCATGACCCGTTTGCCCCACGACATCGAGTCATCGCTCAACGAACTGGTCTATGAAACCGCGTTGCGTCTGGCGGGCAAGGAATCCATGGACCGCGTTGTCATCCAGCGCACCTTGCAAGAGGTCATGACCCGACTCCCCCGACCTGGTGAGGCCTTGCTCATGCGCGTGCCGCAGGCCGATCTGGAGAGCTGGCAAGCGGTCTTGGCAGATGGCCCGTCACGATTTGAACTGGCCGTCCAGGTCGACGAGTCCCTGCAGCCGGGCCATGCCTTCGTCGAGTTGAACGGTACACGACTGGATATGGGCGTACGCGCCCGGCAAGCCCTGGTGCGCAGCGCCTTGGGGCTATTGCCCGCGGATCACTCGGGCTCGAGACCCTGATCATGACCGAGGCCGCCACGTTGCAGCCCGCACCCTTGGCGCAATGGCGTGAGCGCCTGGTCAAAAGTCCCTGGACCATTCGACAGGGCCGCTTGCGGCGCGTGTCCGGCATGGTGCTGGAAGTCGAGGGTCTGCCCATGCCTATGGGTGCGCATGCATGCATTGATAATTCATCCCAAGGCTACTGGGTCGACGCCGAGTGCATTGGCTTTCATGGTGACATCACCTACCTGATGGCATTCGATCCGGTCCAGGGCTTGTCGCCCGGTGCCGTCGTCTGCCCCATTGACACCCCGGTGCTGACGGCGCAGGGCTATGTCCAGCGGGGCAGTATTCGGTCCTTGCCGATCGGACCTGCATTGTTGGGGCGTGTGGTGGATGGACTGGGGCGTCCGCTGGATGACCTGGGTGGGGCTCAGTGGCGCGAACTCTGGCGCCATCAACCTCGACCCAATCCCCTCAAGCGTGTGCCCATCCAAGTACCCCTCGACACCGGCGTCAAGGCCATCAATGCCATGCTCACTGTGGGTCGGGGACAGCGTGTGGGATTGTTTGCGGGCTCGGGAGTGGGCAAGAGCGTGTTGCTGTCCATGCTAGCGCGTAACTGTGTGGCCGATGTGATTGTGGTGGCGCTGGTGGGCGAGCGCAGTCGCGAAGTGCGTGAGTTCTGCGATGAACATCTGAGCACGTCGGCCAAGGCGCGTTCTGTGGTGGTGGCCAGCCCGGCCGATACCTCCCCGCTTTCACGAGCCAAGGGCGCTGAGTACGCCACCGATGTGGCGACCTGGTTTCGGGACCAGGGCAAGCATGTGGTGTTGATTGTGGACTCCCTGACCCGCTACGCCATGGCCCAACGCGAGATAGGGCTGGGCCTGGACGAAGCGCCGGTTGCGCGCGGCTATCCCGCCAGTGTGTTTGCCCGGTTGCCCGAGCTGGTGGAACGTGTCGGCAATGGTGAGCACCCCAATGGCTCGATCACGGCTTTTTACACGGTGCTGCTGGAGGGCGATGATGTCCACGACCCGGTGGGTGATGCCGCCCGTGGTGTTCTCGATGGGCATATCTTCCTGTCTCGGGAACTGGCCGATGCCGGCCACTACCCGGCGATCGACATGGAAAAGTCCATCTCACGGGTGATGCCCAAGGTGACTTCCCGCGAGCACTTGCTGGGGGCCCGGCGTATCAAGCAACTGATCAGCGCACACACGCGAAGCCGTGACATGGTGGCCATGGGGGCGTATATGCCGGGCAACGACCCCGAGCTCGACCAGGCCATGCGACTGTGGCCCCACATTCAAACCTTGCTACGACAAGAATCGGATCAGGTTCTGGGGCTGTCCGAAACCGTGCAAGCGCTCATTGCCCTCACGGGTGGCACAACATGAACCGCGCATTTCAGTGGATGCTCAAGCTCGTGGAAATGCGTCGAGATCGGTCGGTCAGTCAATCCCGGCGTGCTCAACAGGAGTTGGTGCGCTCGCGAGAGTTCACGCAGCAGTTGCAAGGCTATGCCGCAGAATATGACCAACAATGGTCACAAGTGGCCCAGCGTGGTGACACGGCGCTGATGCTTCACACCACCGCCTCGTTTGGCGACAATCTGCGCAGCACGGCGACCGCCCAGGCCCAGGAAACCGACAAATTACAGGTGCACAGTCAAAAACTGTTGCAACAGGCGTTGTCCGATGCCCGGCGAGTGGAGGCCTTGCAAAAATACATGGCCCGACAACTGGCGATGCGCCGAGCCATGGCCGAGAAGCGTGATCAAAAGCAACTCGAAGACGACCTGAACGCCCGCCGCACACGGTCGTGATGCCCTGGTGTTGACCCCGCAAACGCCAGGGGGCGGCGGCGACTGGCATCAAAGTTGCAAAGTGGAATCCCAAACAATGGGAATTCACCATGGCCAACATCCTGCCTGTCAGCGCTTCATCCTTATTTTCGGTGTCACCGGTCGACGCGAATGTCTCTGCTCCAGAGGAACTGGATCCGCGATTTGTCGAGGAGTTGCAAGGCGCCTTGGGGCAGCCAGAGTCCCCCGCTGCCCCCCCCGTCGCGCCTGAAGACAAGTCCAGCCCGGCCCCCCTGGATGTGAACAGCGACACTGCATCAGGCCTGCAAAATTTACCGCTGATGCCATGGGTTGCGATGACCATGCCTGCAAATTTTGCCCCAGCAGAGGTGCCTTTGGTGGGCGCGGGGGGCGTTACCGTGTCCGTGGAGGCGGTCGTCGGCGCGCAAGCACTGACATTGAACCCCGCCTCGATGGGCCCGCAAGCACCGGTGGCTGCAAGCGAAGATTTGATGGCGACAGGGATGGATGCGCCTGACCCTGCCACCATCCGTGCAATGACCCCACCGATGTCCGTGCCCCCAGTGTCTGGTGGCGTGACAACGGGGGCAAATGCCGCGGCCACGGGGCCAGCGGCTCATTCCACGAACCCAGCCCCCAGCATCACTGAATTGATGCAGCCAAACTCGGTGATGGAAACTGCAGGTCCATTGGGGATTGCGCCAACAAGCCATATGGTCGAGCATTCAACAGGACCGAATCTGACATCGGCTGGGGCGACAGGTCCAGCGTCCCCCCTTCAAACCCAACCCGTGGTCCATTTGGCGCAGGGCACGACTGTCCCCGCTCAATCCCTCGAAGGGGCGCAACCTGCCAGCGATGCAGCGCCTTTCCCCGGGTTGCTCAGCCCGCGCGATGAGGCCACAGAACCCTGGCTTCAGACGCAGCCCAATGGGTTGGCGTTACCCGATGAACAGGCGTCAGTGGCGACACGAGTTGAACTGGCATCGCCCCATTCAGCGAGTGCGCCGGGCCCGTCCCCCATCCCTTCGGCTGGCGAACCGGTCAACCTGCTGCCCACTATGTCTGCGGATAAGGGTGCAGAGGTTCCCGCAAACGCGACCAACGCGTCGGCGACGACAATGCCTCTCCCAGTTGAAGCAAGCCAGGCCGTTGTGCCCGTAGGTACTCCACCCCATGAGGGGCTGGGTGCACAAGAGGGACCAGACGCTGCCCCATTCTTCTTAGCGCAGCAGGTTGACGCTGGCCGTCCCTTGTCCTCGGTCGCTGCACCAGTGGCTTCGGACACACCGGTGGTGGCAACGCCTTCCCAGGTTCTCACGGTATCGACCGCTGCTTCAACACCCGGGGTGGTCGTCCCGGCACTCGGGAATTCTGCGGCCCCCTCTTTGCACGCTTCATTCCGTCGTGATGAGGCGAGTGACGGGGCTGACCCGGCGGCACAAGTCAGCACGGGGGTGACCGCAGATACCACGATGACGACGACGGGTGACGTCGTGGTGACCGACACAGCAACAACTGCTCAGGCTGCTTCATCCCAAGCCGAACAAGCCGACCAACAGGCATCAGCAGCCACAGCCCAGGGACGGGTCCGATCGGACTCGTTGGCGAGTGAGTCTCGCGCCGAAGTCTCCCTGTCCGCGGGATCCGCGGATGCCGTCATGGCACGCGTGGTGTCGAATGCTGCCCAGAATCCGTGGCGCATGGGGGCGACAGAGGCCACGACGCAAGACCTGAGGTCTGCTGAATCCACCTTCGCCTCCAGTTTTGTTCAGGCGTTGATGGGACAGGTCCACCACGGCAACGCACAGCACGTGCAGCTGCTAGAGGTGGTTCCCTCACCTGCGCCGATGGCACCCCACGAAGTGCGATTCGATGCCGGGCAGGTGCAGGTAGAGGTGGTGCGCCTTGTCAAGCAAGGCGGTGGGCAGGTGGTGATGGAGCTGACGCCGCCGGACGAGAGCAAGTTCAAGATTGATTTGACGATCAGCCAACAGGGGGTGGCTCGACTGGTGGTGGATGGTGCCAGCGAGTCGACGAGATTGCGGCTGGAGCAGACGGTCAGTGGCTTGCAAGACCAATTCCAGCAAATGGGCTTGCAACTTCAACTCGACATGCGGCAACCTCACCAGCAGCAGGCACGGTCCCAGGAACCCTTCCTGACCCCGGAGGCCGGGGACATCAACCCGCGGGCACCCTCGTTGGATCTTGCAGAAGCACAAGCGCTGAACGGGCGCCCTACCTGGGAGCAGGGGCAGGTTTACCTGGTTGCCTGAAGCGACCCCACCATAATCTCGGATCAACATGAGTAACTTGCCGTATCCCGACGACTTCAGCAGCCCGAATTGGTCCACGAGCGACCATCAGGCCCAGTTGGCTTGGCTGGACAGCAGCCACACCGATTTCATGACGTATTGGCGCCAGGCCCTTACCGCCTTGATTCCCGGCGTCATAGAAGTGCGAGCCCATTCAATGGCGTTTCAGCCGTATGCCGCCTTCGTGGAGAGTCTGGGTGACGACCAGGATATTCACGTTTATGAGATCGAGGCTTTGCAAACCCTTTGTGCCTGGACGTTTGATCGACGCGTGTTCCCCATGGCGGTGGATTGCATGTTCGGTGGAGGCGGGCGCTTGCCGATCAAGGAACTGAATCGTCGCTACACCCCGATTGAGTTGGGGGTGCGCAAACGCTGCGTCGACTCGCTGGCCAGCGCCTACGAGTCCACCTGGCACAAATCCTACCCCTTGCGGCTACAGCCTCTGCGACAAGAGCAGCAATTGACGTCACTGCGATTGGTGGCCGCTGAGGACTCGGTGCTGCATGCCTGTTTCGAACTGCGGATCAACGAGTTGCCATTTCATGTCCATTTGTGTCTGCCTCGACGGGCCGTAGACGCTTTGACCCAGGCGCCTCCCGCCGCAGATGCGCCGCCTGAAGAGGCGGTGCGGCATGCCTGGGGCAGTAACCTGCAACACAATGTCTACTCGGCACCTGTGGAGGCCGTGGCCGTATTGGCCAAAACAGAAATGACGGTGGCGCAGTTGCTCTCATTATCCATTGGTCAGGTGGTGCCGATCGATCTGAGTGAACCGGTGGACCTGATGGTGGACGGCGTGTCGGTGATGCAGGGCCGCTACGGTGTGCGATCTGGCCACTACGCGATGAAGGTCGAAACCATTCAGGACTCGCACCTGCCTGCATCAGCACCGCAGGAAGAGCCAGAGCCTCCCCAGACCCTCCAACGGAATGCTCAAGTGCTGGAGCAAGTCGCCAGCGCCATGTCGGATTTCACCAGTCAAGTGCAACAAAAAGAAGGTGCCGCATGATGACCGACCCCGGTAAAACCATGGGAAACACGAATGAGCAGGGCATGCGGCCCTTGTCCGAGACCGAGGGCTTGCTGCCGGCCATGTTTGAGGAGTTGAGCGAAACCCCGCCCGCGCAGGCGGCGGATCGCGATCTCAATCTGGTGCTGGACTTGCCCGTGCAGGTGATGGTCGAATTGGGGCGTTGTCGCATCTCGATTGCCGAACTCTTGGCGTTTCGGCGCGGTTCGGTGGTGGAACTCAACGTCAAGGCCGGTGATCCGTTGGACCTGGTGGTCAATGGCTGCTTGATTGCGCAAGGCGAGGTTGTTATAGTCAGCAACCAGTACGGTATCCGATTGACCGATATCGTGTCCCCTTCCGAGCGATTGCGACGCACCTCCCGCTGACTCATGAAATTCCGACAGCGCCATCTGATTCTTCCCTTCTCCTGGTTTCAGATGTCGTTGTGGTCCACGGCCTGGGCACAGACCGTATCGTCAGCCACGCCTTCCTCCTACGGCAGCACCCCGGCCAGTTCGGCATGGTACGGCCTGGTGACTCTCACGCTGCTGGTGGTGCTGGTGGCCGTGGTGCTTCGCGTCTACAAACGCGTGGGGGCGGCGGGGGTGTCCGATGGGGGCATCCAGGTGCTGGCGTCCAAACCCTTGGGGCCCCGTGAATCCGTGGTGGTGGTTCAAATTGAGGGCCGCTATTTCATGTTGGGCCATACGCCCACGCAAATTTCCCTGATCGCCGAACTCGATCACTACAGTCAGCCCTTAGGACCAATGTCCCGAGACGTGCCGGGAGGTCTGGCGGCAGGCTTTGCCAATGCCTTGTCTTCCGCCTTGCGCAAGGGCGGACGCTCATGAATCGCGCCCGGAATCTGCGTTGGGTGTTCGCGGGGTTGTTGCTGGCCCTGTGCGTGACGCTGCCGGCGGCATGGTCTCAGACATTGCCCCTGGTCACGGCCACCTCCACCAAGGCGGGGGTTCAATACGCTGTGCCTGTGCAGACCTTGTTGTCGCTCACCGCGCTCAGCTTTCTGCCGGCGGCCTTGATGCTCATGACCAGTTTCACCCGCATTCTGATCGTGTTCTCGCTGCTGAGACAGGCCCTGGGGTTACAGAGTCTGCCGCCCAACATGGTGCTGATCGGACTGGCCTTGTTCCTCACCTGGTTTGTGATGGGGCCTGTCTTTGACAACATCTACCGGGATGCCTACTTGCCGTTGGTTCAGGGCAAACTGGAGTTCGAACAGGCGGTGGCGGCCGGGGCCGAACCCATCCGCAAGTTCATGCTGCAGTTCACCCGGCAGGAGGACCTCAATATTTTTGCCAAGATGTACGGCGCACCCATAGCGGTGCGTGCCGAAACACCCATGTCGGTGCTGGTCCCCGCGTTTGCCGTCTCGGAAATCAAAACCGGCTTTCTGATTGGCTTCATGATTTACCTGCCCTTCATCGCGATTGACTTTGCTGTGGCGAGCATCCTCACCTCGCTGGGTATGGTGATGGTGTCTCCCATGATGTTCTCACTGCCGCTCAAACTGGTCATCTTCGCATTGGCCGACGGCTGGGCCTTGCTGGCCGCCTCGCTGGTTGCCAGTTACCGGATATAGCCCCATGGATCCAGGATTCATCATCGAGATCACCTTCAAGGCGCTGTGGATGTCGCTGGTACTGTGCGGCCCGGTGTTGATTGCCCTGCTGATCGTCGGGTTGGTCATCGGTATTTTGCAGGCGGCCACGTCGGTCAATGAAAGCTCGGTGGCCTTTATCCCCAAGCTGTTGGTGCTGGGTGCCGTCATCTTGCTGGTGGGCCCCTCCAGCCTGGGCGTCTTTGTCGATTACCTCAAAACGGTGATAGTGGAAATTCCCGACACGCTGAAGTGAGTTGACCATGGTGCCCATTTCCCAGGCCTGGCTCATCCACATCACCGAAGTGCTGATGCTAGTGTCCTTGCGTCTGCTGGGGTTCTTTCTGGCGATGCCGATGTTCGCGTTTCGAGCAGTGCCCATGCGCCTGAGGATCGTGCTGTCGCTTCTGCTCGCCTTCGGGTTGGCGCCCCTGGTCAACACCCGGGCAGTGCCTGCGGAGGCCATGGCGCCGGGCTACTGGATGGTGTTTCTGGAATTGGCCATCGGCTTGACGGCAGGGTTTCTGGTGCGTGTCGGCTTGATGGCGATCGATGTGTTGTCTGAGATGTTGTCCATCCAGTCGGGACTGAGCTTTGCGGTCAGTTACACCCAGGACCCCACGCTCAACTCCGGCCTGATGGCCGAGTTTCTCGGCTTGCTGGCCATTGCGCTGGCCTTTGTGCTCAACATACACCTGCTGGTGCTGGATGTGGTGATGCAGAGCTTTCGTATTCTGCCCTTTGGCGTCTGGCCCAGTGCCTGGAAGTGGTCCGAGCTGGTGCATCTGGTCGGGCAAACGTTTGTGCTGGGGCTGGTGCTCTCATTGCCCGCCATCGCGGTCTACGGGTTGTTCAACATGACTCAGTCTGTATTGGCCAGGGTCAGTCCGCAGATGAATCTCTTTTCGATCGGTTTCTCGGTCATGATCCCCGTGGCTTTTGCGGTGATTGCCTTCATGTTGCCCATCTTCCCCGACGTTGTGATGCGAGCCCTGGAAGAGCCCATGCGCTTGTTGCGTCTGGGGTTGGAAACGCCGGTGGTGCGTTAAGGGGTTGCGGCAAGGTCGGGCAGCGGGCCTACGTCGGGCGGCGGGAACAGATCCGGACTTTGATCTCCGGATTCATAGGCCCAGGCCAGTACTTTGGCCACTGCCTCGAACAACTGGGCCGGGACGGCCTCTCCCACCTTGAGCCGTGCATGCATCAGTCGCGCCAACGGAGGGATACGGGCGATAGGCACCTCGCACTCACGCGCAATCTCCTGCATGCGCAAGGCCAAATCATCCAACCCCTTGGCCACCACGATCGGAGCGGCCATTTTCTCGGCGTCATAGCGCAGGGCCACTGCATAGTGATCGGGGTTGACCAGGACCACATCGGCTTTCTCGAGGGCAGACATCATGCGCGAGGTGGCAATCTGACGTTGTCGCTGACGCAAACGCTGACGCACCTCGGGAGAGCCTTCGGCCTCCTTCATTTCCTCTTTCAATTCTTGCGGGCTCATGCGCATGCGTCGGCGAAAGCTGAACCATTGCCAGAACGTATCAGCCAGGCCCACCAGCACAATGGGCACCAGCAAGTAGACAAAGCCGTCGCGCACAATGCGGCCGGTCACCCCCAGGGCTTGCTGCAAGTCCTGGGTGGCAAGCAGGTTGAGACCGCTGAACAGACTCAGCAAGTAGATCAGTCCAATGCCATACACCAGGATCACCTTGAATAGGTTTTTGACCAATTCGGAGAGGGTTTGCAGGGACAGCAGGCGGCCCATGCCAGCCAGCGGATCCAGGCGTGCGAAATTCAGCTTGAACGCAAACACCGGCTGAAATCGCACCAGGGCCAGTGGGCTGAGAACAGAGATCAGCCAGATCACCACCAACAAGCCGATCAGTTCCCACACCATTGCCAGCAAGGGTCCCTGAAGCCAGGCTTGCAGGTGGTCGAATAAGTTGTCGGGGTCGTCAAAGATCAGGCCCTGGCGGACAACTTCTGTCCATTGCCCAATCAAATGGCTGCCTATGCCCAAGATGGCAATCCCGGCGGCCAGCAGCACCAGCAAAGTGGTCAGGTCGCGCGATTGAGGAAACTGCCCTTCCTGACGTGCCTTTTCCAACCGCTGCTGGGTTGGTTCGAGGGCGCGATCGTCGTCGGATGTGTTCTCTGCCACCGGGGGTCAGCCTTGTCTGAGAGGTGCATCGCCCCGAAAGACCCAGCGGCACAAATTGCCGCGGGCGGGCGAGCAGATTCCTGCAAATTTTGCCTCAATCGCGGACAAATTGAGCTGAATACGGCCTGATGCCCCGAAAAGTGGGCTTTCGCACGGTGGCACGCTGCTTGCGACAGTAAGTCGACACAGAACCGTGAATGACCTCGACATGAACGCCGCTCCCCGCTTTGATCCGCTGCAATTTGGCGAAACCGCCATGAAGTTGCGCACCTATCGCCATGAGCTCCTGAGTGCCAACCTGGTGAATGCGGACACCCCGAATTTCAAGGCCCGTGATATCGACTTTCCTCAGGCGCTCCAGATGCACCTGAAGGGACTGTTGCCCAAGCGCAGCCTGGGCATGGACTTGACACATCAAAGGCATCTCGCCGGAAAAATCACAGCCACGGGCCCGCAACACCTGTTTCGCGTGCCGGTGCAACCCTCGGCCGATGGCAACACGGTGGATCCGGATATCGAGCGCGGTCATTTTGTCAAGAACGCGATGATGACTGAGGCCTCGTTGAGTTTTCTGGGCTCAACGCTCAAGACCCGGTTGTCATCCATCACGGGGCAAGCACAATGAGCTTATTAGGAACCTTTGACATTGGGACTACCGGCCTAGTGGCGCAATCGGTTCGGCTTAACCTGATTGCTTCCAACGTGGCCAACGCTGAAACGGCGGTCAGTGCGGACGGCAAACCCTACCGTGCCCGTCATGTGGTCTTCCAGTCCTTGCCGCGCCGTGAATCGGTGGGCCAGGGCGTCACGGTGTCGCGCATTGTCGAAAGCGATGCCGCCCCCCGCATGGAGTACCGCCCGGGTCACCCGATGGCCGATGAGCGTGGCTACGTGACCATGCCCAACGTCAACCCTGCCGAGCAAATGGTGGACATGGTGTCTGCCTCGCGGGCCTATCAATTGAACGTGGATGTGATGAACACCACACGTCAGTTGATGATGAAAACCCTGGATCTGGGCAAATAAGCCTCACTGAAACGAGATTGACATGAGCACCTCCGTCAACGACATCCGCATTTACGACCCAAGCAAGGCCGCTGTCGCCAGCCCGGCGAGCGACGCCACGTCCACCAAGGACTTGGCCCAGAACTTCCTGAAGATGCTGACGGTGCAGTTACAGAACCAGGACCCACTCAATCCGATGGACAACGCCCAGATGACGACTCAGTTGGCGCAACTCAACATGGTGGATGGTGTAAACAAGCTCAACACCACCATGAACTCGCTGATGACGCAGATGCAGGCGGCCAACTTCATGAATCTCTCGGGCAGCGTGGGCAAGACGGCGCTGGCCGCGGGTAGCGACGTGTATTACGCCGGTCAGCCCGTCTCGCTGGCCGCTAAGCTGAATGACGCTGTGGCCTCGCTCAAAGCCACTATCACAGACGCGAACGGACAAATCATCGATACCCTGGATCTCGGCCCAGCCAGCACCGGGGTGACCGACTTCTTCTGGGATGGTCGCGACAGCCAGGGCAATCAGGTCGCGACGGGTGCCTACAAGCTGCAGTTGTCCGCCAAGGACTTGCAGGGCAAGGACGTGACGCCCTCCACCTATGTCGGCGCTCAGGTCGCCAGCGTGGGCATGGAAGGCGCCGACCTGAAAGCAGGTTTGAGCGATGGCCGCAAGGTGCTGGCCAGTGACATTCTCAAGTGGGTTTTGGTTTGATTCGTTGTTGAATATTTTTTCGAGGAAGCTGACATGTCAAATTACAACGTTGCATTTTCCGGTCTGGACAATGTCTCCCATGCCATCGATACGGTGAGCAACAACATTGCCAACGCCAACACGGTGGGCTACAAGGCCGGCCAGTGGGTGTTTGCCGACCAGTTCATGAAAGCGGCCAGCTCCACCGATGTGGCGCGGGCTGGCATGGGCGCACAGAACCTGTCGGTGCGCCGCCCGATGATCCAGGGCACCCTGACCACCTCGGCCAACCCGCTGGACCTGGCGATTTCGGGCAAGGGCATGTTCCGCCTGCTCTCTCCCTCGGGTATCTCCACCGATGTGGGCACTTCCCGCGTCGACCCTTCTGCGCTGTACTACACGCGCAACGGCCAGTTCAGTGTGAACAAGGAAGGCTACATCGTCAACGAAAACGGCATGTACCTGACCGGCTATCAGACCACGGTGGATGGCACGCTGACGGACGACATCTATGGGCCGGGCAACAAAGCTGGCCGCATCATGATGCCCGAAGCCAACCTGGTGGGTAACAAGACCACCAAATCGAGCCTGAGTGCCATTCTGGACTCGACCGAAAATGCCTTCACGCAAAGCGGCGGCATCCAGTTTGACCCCCGTCAAAGCACTTTCAACCACAAGACGACCCAGACGATTTTTGACAATGAAGGCAACCCCCATACGCTGGAGGTGTACTACCGGCGCGTAGAGGATGGAATCCTGACGATCAAGGCCAACGCGGATGGCTACGCCTACACGCCCAGTCAGTCTGCCTTGCCCAACACGGGTCAGGCCACGCAGGTTGTGCTCAACGCGAAATCCGTTCTCCGCGTGGACACGGCACCCGCTATCAACGGATTGGCCACATCAGACACCACCAATGCAACAGCCTTGACGATCAACAATCTGACCGTGAGCGGTGGTATTGCTACCGTTCCCCAGACAGGCATGCGTATCTTTGTCAACGGTGTGGATACCGGTGCCAAGGTGGTTGCGCCGACCACAGCAAGCAGCATCACGTCCTCAAGCGCCATCACCGTTCCCAAAGGCGCCCAGGTGAGCTTTTATCCCGAGACGGCCTACACGGCAGCAGCAACTGCCAATAGTGCGTCATTGACCTTCACCAATGCATCGACGATTGCACCTGCCGCAGGCATGCACATCTATTTGAATGGGGTGGATACCGGTGCGACCGTCAGCTCTGTGACGCTTCCTACTGGTGGCGTTACCACCACGACAGTCACGGCCTCAACCAGCGTTTCAGTCACCAATGGAGACAAAGTCAGTTTCTCCATGCCCTTGAATATGACGATGATCACCCCGGATGGCACTGAAATCACGGTCCAGGGCAACAGCAACCAGCCTGGGGGCGGGCAATCGCTGACCACCACCAAGGCTCATGTCGAGGTGTTCGCCTCGGTCGATGGCCGCTTTTTCAACCGCGATGATGCCCCCAATAACTACGCCTCCAAGTCAATCACCTCGAACACGGGCAACTCGCTGGGTTACACCGCGGTCGCCGAACTCATGTTCATCGGTGGTAAGAACCTGGATGCCCTGGTGCCGGATCCCCAGTCAGGCAACCCGACGTTCAGCACCAAAACCATGCTGACCACCAATTTCCAGAATGCGGCCGGGGGTTTGAGTAACCTGGTGTTTGACCTTGACCTCACCAACACCAGCTTGCAGTCCAGCGCGTTCCAGATGACCCAGAGCGTGCAAAACGGCCAACCCATGTCCAAGCTGACCGACGTGACCGTGGACAGCCAGGGACGCATTGCAGGTGTGTATGGCAACGGCAAGGTGCGCTATGCGGGGCAGATTGCGCTGGTGCACTTCGACGCCTTCGAGCAACTCGCACCGGTGGGCAAGAACGCCTTCTCGGCAACCGTGGCATCGGGCACCGAGGACTCCGCCGAAGGCGTCCTCGTGGGCCATCCGGGCACCGGCGAATTCGGTGAGATCAAGTCGCAGGCCCTGGAAAGCTCCAATGTCGACCTCTCCAGCGAACTGGTCCGCCTGATGATCCTGCAGCGCACCTACTCGGCCAACTCGCAGTCGATGAAGGCGGTGGACCAGGTGATGCGCGACACGCTGCAGATGATCAGCTGATGGGCCGAATCTAAACGCTTGATACAGGTGCACCATGCTTGATAGGTTCGTCTACACCGCCATGACCGGGGCCAAGCACGCCATGGGCCAATTGGGGAACACCTCCCACAACCTGGCCAATGCGCAGACGCCAGGTTTCCGCGAGATGGTGTCGATGTTCCGCGGTGTGCCCATCCAGGGCGTCAGTGCGGACTCCCGCTCGTTTGTGGTGGATTCAACGCCGGGATCGAATTTTGCGGCCGGACCGGTCTCCACGACTGGACATCCCCTCGATGTGGCGATCCGCGAAAAGGGGTTCTTCGTCCTGCAGCGTGCCGATGGCACCGAGGGCTACACCCGTTCGGGTAAGTTTGTGTTGGACCAGGATGGCACGTTGCGCGGTCCCGGTGGGTTGCGCGTGATGGGCGTGGATGGCCCAATCGTGACCGACTTGGAGGCAGCGGATATCCAGATTCAGCAAGACGGTCGGGTGCAGGCCCGCATGCCGGGTGATTTCGAGTCCACCCTGATTGGCCGACTCAAACTGGTCAACCCGGCACCGCACACCCTGGTGCGCGAAGGCGATGGCCTGTTCACCGCGCCATCGGGCCTCGAAGAACCGAGTGAAGAGGTCAGTGTTCAACAAGGTGCGCTGGAGTCGAGCAACGTGAATGTGGCGGCAGCCATGGTCGAGATGATCAAGCAAAACCGCCTCTTTGATCTCAACTTGCGCATGGTGCAAGTGGCCGAGCAAAACGCCAAGACGGCGGGCTCGTTGATGAGTCTGTCGCGCGTTTAATGCGCTGAAGGAATTGATATGTTGCGTTCTCTGTGGATTTCCAAAACCGGCCTGGATGCCCAGCAGTCCAACCTGGACACCGTGTCCAATAACCTGGCCAACGTCTCCACCACGGCGTTCAAGCGGGTGCGCCCGGTCTTTGAAGACCTGATGTACCAGAACCTGCGAGAGCCAGGTTTGATGTCGCCCAGTGGTGATCCGGTTCCGTTGGGTTTGCAGGCGGGCAACGGCTCTCATATCTCCTCGACGCAGCGCATCCATACCGCCGGGGCCATGGTGCACTCAGACAACCCGCTGGACATGGCCATCAGTGGAAACGGTTTTTTTGTTGTCGACATGACGGCCAGTGGCGCACAGGGCAGCTACGGCTACACCCGCTCGGGCAACTTCATGCGGGACATCAACGGGTATGTGGTCAATGCCAACAACCAAAGACTTCTTAAGGACGGTGGCGGCTATGTCCAGATCGCCGACGGCGCCACTTCCATCCAGGTGGCCAACGACGGCACCGTCAGCTACTACATGGGTACCACCCTCAACCCCATCAATGCTGGCCGTATCCAGGTGGTGAACTTCGTCAACCCGAACGGTCTGGCGTCCAGTGGTGCGGGTATCTACACCCAGACGCCCGCCTCCGGCTCGCCGGTGAGCGGTACGCCGGGTCAGAATGGACTGGGGGCGGTGACGCAGTACTACACCGAGCAATCCAACGTGAACGTGGCCGAGGAACTGGTGGCGCTTATCGCCGCTCAACGCGCCTACGAGATCACGGCCAAGTCGGTGTCGGCGTCTGACCAGATGCTGCAGAAACTGGGGCAGCTGTGATGAAAGCCAGCCTCTTAAGCCTTTCTTTGCTCGCATTGCTGGTGGGGTGTGCCGCACCGGTGGCACAGAATTCCGCCAATCTGCCGTCCATCGTGCGACCCGAGACCAGTATTCGCCCGGCCCAAGACAACCGAGCCGCCAGCAAAGGCAGTCTGGTGCCTGTGGCCCAGATTCAAGCACCCAGCAGTCGCGGCTTGTTCGAGGACCGTCGCCCTGGTCGTGTCGGCGACACCATGATGGTCATCCTCAACGAAACCACCCGTGCCAGCAAGCTCGGTGGCACGCAAGCCAGCCGCAATTCCAACAACTCCATGGCCGGTAGCCTGAACATGGGGGCTTCGATGGGCAGCGGAAGTTCTAACGTCGCGCGCGATGCCCGACTGGGTGCCAACACATCCGGGTTGACCAATTTCGACAGTAAAGGCGGGTCGAGTGCCTCCAACGAATTTAGCGGCATGATCACGGTGACGGTGATGGAAGTGCTGACCAACGGCAACCTGATCGTCGCAGGTGAAAAACGCTTGGCGGTTGGCGCTGAGGAAGAGGTGATCCGATTCAGTGGCGTGGTCATGCCACAAAACATCCAGGGCGGGAGCATTCCCTCTTCCATGGTGGCTGATGCGCGCATCGAGTACCGGGGCGCGGGTGTGACCGATGAAGTCCAGCGTCCGGGCTGGTTCACCCAGTTGTTCATGCGCTATGCGCCGCAATGAAGGAGGCGGCCATGAAGATGCTCCCATCTCTTAAATCTGTGTTGTTGGCCTGTGTGTGCGGTATCAGCGTGTTCAGTGTCCAGGCCGAACGCATCAAGGACATGGCCACCATTGCCGGCCAACGTGGCAACCAGTTGATCGGCTACGGTCTGGTCGTCGGTCTGGATGGCACGGGCGAGAACAGCTCGCTCAACCCCATGACTGGCCAGAGCATCACCAACATGCTGTCAGCGTTGGGCGTGACCTTACCATCCAATCAAAATCTGCAAATGCGCAATGTGGCCACGGTGATGGTGACGGCCGAGTTGCCCGCGCTGGCTCGTCCTGGTCAGTTGCTGGACATCACCGTATCGGCGCTCGGGAATACCCGCAGCCTCAAAGGCGGAACCTTGCTGATGACGCCCTTGCGCGCGGCTAACGGCCAGATCTATGCCCAGGCCCAGGGGTCGGTGGTGATTCCGGGCGCGGCTGCGGCCACGCCGTTTGCCCGCACCAGTATCAACCAATTGGCCTCTGGCCGTGTGCCATCAGGTGCGTATGTCGAGCAGGCGGCTCCCGAGGCAGACACGGGACCGGTGGTGGAGTTGAACTTCCGCAAAGCGGATTTTGCTCAAACCCGTCGTGCCATTGAGTCCATCGCACGCCTAGTCGGACCGCAAGCGGTCATTCCTGTGGATGCACGCAATCTGCTGGTGCGCGTACCGCAGGACCCGGTCGAGCGCATGAACATCATGGCCGACATGATGGAACTGGAGGTGGCCAGCGTGGCGGATGTCGCCAAGGTGGTGATCAACGCCCGCACCGGCTCGGTGGTGATGAACCAGGCCGTGCAACTCGCGCCGTTCGCCGTGACCCATGGCAACCTGACGGTCAAGGTTCAATCCAGCAACCAGGTGGTGCAGCCTGCGCCAGGTAGCTTTGGCGGGCGTCCCCTGGTCCAGCGCAACGACCGTGTGAGCATCGACATGGGCCCTGCCGGTGGTTTGGTCAAAGTGGACGAAGGCGCCTCGCTGGACCAGGTGGTTCGAGCCCTCAATATGCTGGGCGCTACCCCGCAGGACCTGATGGCGATCTTGCAGGCCATGAAAGCCTCTGGGTCCTTGAAAGCCGAGCTGGAGATCATCTGATGACGACCCTGGCCGTTCGCACAAGTGAAGTTGCCAGCAACGGGTCTACCCATCCCGTGGGACGGGTCGACCCGGCCACGACGCAGAAGATTCAGAAAAACGCCCAGGAATTCGAAGGCATTCTGGTGCGTCAAATGTTGCGTGAGTTGCGCGAATCCCCGTTTGCCCCCCAAGCCGATGCCATGAGCAAGGCCTACCAGGAGGCGGCTGATGACCAGTTGGCCAAGCACATCGTGCAAGCCGGTGGACTGGGCTTTGGCAAGTCCATGGCTGAGCTGATGCTGCGCCAGATCCAGCAGTCCTCGCTAATCGGATCGACGGCAACGGCCGTAAAACCCTCGAGGCCAGGTGCGCCCTGATGCCACCCGGTGAGTCCAGATCGTGAATACCGCCTCCATTTATGACAGCGCCATCGCCGGCTTGCAGTACGCGCAAGCCGGGATGGTGGCGACGTCTCAAAACGTCACGGGATCGAACGTGGCCGGTTATGTGCGGCGCAACCCGGACTTGCAGATCTCAAGCCTGTCACCCTCGTCGATTGAACCGGGCGGGACGGCGTTCTCGGTTGAGGGGTTCACCCGAAATTTCAATGCCTTGCTGCAGGGGCAACTTCTCTCACAGCAAAGCAAAACCAGTTACACCGCGACCCTGACCCAAGCGGTGGCCACGCTGGACGCGACCTTGGTCGATCCGTCGGCGTCGATCGCGACGGCGTTGGGTAATTTTTTCAATGCTGCGGGATCCCTGGCCAACGATCCGGCGAACCAGGCGTATCAGCAAGCCTTGGCTGGGGCGGCCAACCAGGTCGGGGATCGTATGCGAGGGCTGGCTGATGTCGTGGGCAACCTGGAAAAAGATGCCAGTCAGGGCCTGGCCGATGTCTTGAACCAGGCCAACACCCTGGCGCCGCAGCTGGCCGATATCAACGTGAAGATCCGCAATGCCACGGTGCCGGGTGTGTCCTTCCCGTCGGGGGATTTGCTCGACGAGCGCGATCGCATCACGTCCAAGTTACAGGAGTTGATTGGTGGCACCACCACCATCAATGAAGATGGAACGGCCAGCTATTCCCTCAACGGCCTTCAATTGGTCGATCGACAGTCATTCAATCAATTCACCAATTCCAGCCACACGACCCCTGTCACGGCAGATGCTTTTCCCTGGGGTGTGCAGTTGCGGGCCAATTCGCCACGGAACCAGCCCTCGGTCTACACGCCGCTGGGAAGTCCAGAGACTGTTCAGACGCAGAACGGTCAACCCGTGGTCGTACCGGCCTCGGCGCCACCCTTCAAGGATGGACAAGCGGGGGCCTATTTCTTGCTGGTACAGAACTTTGTCCCCACCTTACAAAAAAGCCTGAACCTGTTGGCTGTTGAACTGGTGCATCGCGTTAACGACGTGACCGGCTCCTCGTCACCGATCTTCGGCTTTCAGAGAACCGATGGTGTATCGGGCTATGTGTCGAATCTGGCTGCGGTGGACACCCTGGGGCAGTCCATTGCGGTGACCACACCGGTCAACCCGAACTCCATGGCAGCCCTGGTGAATTCGCCTGGCTTCGATACGTTTCAGGAATTGGTCGACGGCGCCACGCCAGGCAGCACCACCTACTCTCGAACGGTGTCATCCGTGGCGTTGGCATTTGACGCCCGTCGTTTCACCGCGGTGATTGCCAGCGCGCCTACCCTGACAGCGACCACGGCCAACAGCTTGGAGGGCTTGCGCACGACCTTCACGCAACCCGTGACCTTCATCACCAGCAGTGTGGCCAATACCATCGCCACCTGGTCCAACAACCACAAGACCAATGTCGCCATGAGTCAGGTGCTGTCGGACCAGAAAAATGCCATCTCGGGCGTCAATCTGGATGAAGAGGCGGCCAATCTGGTGAAGTATCAACAGTTGTACAACGCGTCCAGCAAACTGATCCAGACCAATCGACAGATGTTTGACACGCTGTTGGCAATGTTGTCGGGTAACTGAGGCGGTGATGAGGTGACCCCATGAGAATCAGCAGCCAGCAAATATTCGAAACCGGACTCAACTCGCTCCAGCAACACACAGCAGACGTGGTGGATGCGCAGCGACAGATCTCCTCCGGACATAAGTTCAACCGCGCCTCTGACAGTGCGCTGGCCGCTGGACTGGGGGTGCAGATCACCTTTGACAACGCGCAGTACGCGATGTACAAGGTGAATCAGGATCACCTGAACCAGGTGTATGCCTCGGCGGACACGCAGCTCAAATCCATTTACGACGTGACCTTGTCATTTCAGCGCATGATGATGCAGGCCGCCAACGACACCCAATCCTCGGATTCGCGTCAGAACGTGCTGAGGGTTCAGGCGGAGAAATTGCGCGGCACGGTCGCTAATATTCTGGGCTCCAAAGATGCCAACGGGCAGCCGATCTTCAAGAGCAGTGTCGGTCAGGTGGCAGCCGCCAACAACCTGACGCTGGACAATGGTGTCAAGCTGTCGGACGTCACCACCTTCAATGACACACCAGCCAACGGTCGCACCGGTGATCTGTTGGCCGCCATGGATGCGGTCATTGCGCAACTGAATGGCGGCAGCGCTCCGAGTGGTCTTCAATTTGACGATGTCAACAGCGCCATCAACCAGGTGACGCGTATGCAAGTGAAGGTCGGCCTGCTACAAAACCAGCTGGACGCAGCCACCCAGTTTGCCGAGTCGCAAAAACTCAATGTCGAGACTGCGCGCAGCAACCTGCTCGACACCGATCTGGCGCAGGCTACCTCGCAACTGGCCAAGTCTAATGCCTTACTCCAGGCAGCTCAGGCTATCATCACCAAGCTCGATACGAACACCTTGTTCCAGAAATTATGAATATTCCTATTGGCTGGTTTGTGGCCCTGGCTGGCAGTCTGTATGGCTACTCCCTGATGGGTGGCCACATTGGCGATTTGTGGGTGCCCGAAGAATATCTGGTGATTTTTGGAGCGGCCATCGGCACGCTGATCGCCTCTAACAAGTGGCGCAACTTGAAAAATTTGTTTGCAGCATTTGCCGGCATTTTTCGAAATGCCGGACATTCGCGCACCACGAATTTGCAGTTGCTGTGCCTGATGTTCGAGTTGTTGCAAAAAATTCGTCGCGACGGCGCGTTGAAGCTCGAGTCCGACATCAACCAGCCCAAGTCGAGCCCGTTGTTCCAGAAATATCCCAAGGTGCTCTTCAACCCGCGACTGGTCGAATTCATCACTGACTACTTCCGACTCATGATGGACGGTCTAGTGACCCTGCAGCAACTCGACAGTGTGATGTCACAGGAAACCGAAACCATCAACCAGGAGTTCATGGAGCCTTCCCACTCGATGATGACGCTGGCTGACAGCATGCCAGCTTTCGGCATTGTGGCGGCCATCGTGGGGGTGATTCACACCCTGGGTTCCTTGAAAGCAGGCTCCTCGCCTAGCGACACGGGCGCCATGATCGCCGCAGCACTGACCGGAACACTCGTGGGGGTGTTTTCTGCGTACGCCATTTTTTCTCCTATTTCACGCGTGTTGCAGCAGATAGCGGACGCCGAATTGAAGCCCTATGAAGCGGTGCGGGAAATCCTCATCGCACATTACAGCGGGTTTGCGCCCATGACGGCGGTGGAGTATGGACGCAAGGTGCTGTATACCGATCAGCGTCCCTCCATGATGGAGTTGCAGGCGGGCGTCCAGTCGGTGACCGAGTCCCGCGCCCAGGGCTGAGGCCCGAACAGCCATGGCCACCAAACTCAAATCTGGCGCTGAAGAGCCGACGCTGCGTTCGCGCAGTCAGCGAAAGCCCAAGCGCGAGCTGGGTCATGGCAACTGGAAACTCGTGTATGCCGACTTCGTGACGGTGTTGATGGCATTTTTTCTGGTGTGCTGGATTCTGCTGTACAACCTGTTGTCCGAAATCGAACCGGTGGACAACGCCTGCATCAAGCAGATGGCCGAAGAGCTCAACAATCAGATTGAAAACGACAAACAACTTAAGCGCGGAGCGATTCCCATCCAGATCGACCTGGAGCCACTGGGCTTGCGTCTGACCTTGCTGGACAACAACCAGCCCATGTTCCAGACTGGGGGCACCAGTCTCTCGCCCTTCGCTAAGGAGCAGTTCAGCAAAATTGCTATTGCGGTGAATATGTGCCCGCAAAACAAGCTGCGCATCGAGGGCTACACCGACGCCACGCCCTATGCGGCGGGCGCCACGGGCTACGGCAACTGGGAACTGTCAACCGAACGTGCCAACTCGGCCCGGCGCGAACTTTTGTCCAAGGAAGTGTTGCCCACTCGCATCTCGCAAGTGATTGGCTACGGAGATAGTCGTCCCTCTATTCCCGATAACCCGATGAGTCCGCTCAACCGGCGTATCTCCATCACGGTGTTGCCACGTGAGACCAAGAAGCAGACCACGGATAACCCGGCCTTGCTGAACATGATCAGGCAATAAGCCATTGCACGCGACTGCGATTGCAGGTCTGTGATCCATGCCCGGGCACAACCCGGGCTTTTTTCTGGCAAGTATGGGCTTACGGGAGTTTTGTTGTGACCGGGGCCGGCTGTGCCTGGTGTTGTGGTTGTTGTGCGGGCGCACCGGACACCGCGGACGTTAAAAACCCCCGAATGACTGGCGCCAGCCGGGGTTGTTGACTAGAAAGTGCAGCCGGATTACTTGAGCAGCGACAGAATGACGTTGGGCATCTGGTTGGCTTGCGCCAGCATAGCCGTGGACGCTTGTTGCAGGATCTGCCCTTTGGTTAGGTTGGCGGTTTCTGCGGCGTAGTCCGTGTCCATCACACGGCTGCGGGAGGCGGCCAGGTTGTTGGAGAACTCGGAGAGGTTGGCGACCGTGTACTCGAGCTGGTTCTGGACGGCGCCGAGTTCACCGCGTTGCTTGATGATGGCATTTAAGTACGCATTGGCAGAGGCTTGGATGCTCGTGAACAAGGTTGTTGCTGCGGCCGATCCAGCGGTACCAACAGCAGTCACCAAATTTGAAATGTCTGTATTTAAAGTTGCCCCGGATGAGGAGGCCGCCGCCATAGTAACGGCGGTCACACCCGCAACAACTGTGAGACTGGGCGCAGCCGTGTTGCTACTAATGTTCATGTAGCCCAATGCGTTAGGGCCAACGCTGATGGTGTCACTACTTTGGTTGCTCACTTGTATATTCATGCCCGTGGAGTTCGACGCATAGTTGAAGAGCAGGGTGTCGGTGTACTTGGTACGTTTGGCCATGTCTTGTACCGATGTACGCAGTTTGTCAATTTCAGCAGAAATGGCAGAGCGCTGATCAGCGCTCATCGTCTCATTCGCTCCCTGCGTAGCCAGCGTGATGATGCGTTGGGCGACCGCTGTGACCGCCTGTAGCGCACCTTCCGCGGTCTGTGCCATGGAAATGGCGTCGTTCACGTTGTGCAAACCTTGCTGAGCACCGTTGAGTTGCTTTTGCAGGTTTTCGCCCACGCCCAGGCCCGCAGCATCATCCTTGGCGCGGTTGATGCGCAATCCTGAGGACAGCCTTTCGACCGAGTTAGCCAAGGAATTTTGCGCACCCAGCAAGCCCTTTTGAGCCATCAGGGATGCTTGGTTGGTATAGATAACTGCGGGCATGTGAGACTCCTGTGATTAGTCCAATAAGAATGGCGATGCACCTGTTTTGCAATTCGCGTGCCACTGTGCTCGCTTTGAAATCCGCAACCGATGGGGCTGTTTGTTCGCTTTTTGAGGAAAAATTAGCCTGTTGCGGAAAAATTTGCAGACAGATCCTGCCGGACCCGAGGAAAAATTTGCCAGCCAACCAGACGCAGCTCACCCCGTAGCTTGGGTACACTGCACCCTATCCATCCTCACCCCGTCGGATGAAAAACTCCCGTCTCCACCGCCGCTGGTCCGTGTTCCAGCGTCAGCAACACCGCCAGGCCATGAAACTCTCGCCGGCGGCTCGAGGCATGTTGTGGGCCGCCATAGCAGGCGTGCTGTTTTCCTTACTCAACACGGTGGTTCGCAGCATCACGCTGAACCTGGATGTGTATGAGTCGCTCTTCTTGCGTTATGCATTTGGCATGCTGGTCATGCTGCCCTGGGTATTGCGTGATCCGACGTCCTATGTTCCCAAGGACATCAAAGGCCAGTTCTGGCGTGGCGCGGTGCACACTTTGGGGTTGATGTTCTGGTTCACGGCACTGCCCCACACCAGCCTGGCGGACATGACGGCGCTGGGATTCACCGGGCCGATCTTCATCATGCTGGGGGCCGCCTGGTTTCTGGGTGAAAAAATGCGGGCCGACCGCTGGATTGCCGCGCTGATTGGTTTTGCGGGTGTGCTGGTGGTGGTGGGGCCACAGCTGAGCGGCACGGGGGGCTTTTACACCCTGGTCATGTTGGCGTCCTCGCCCATGTTTGCCGCTTCGTTCCTGATCACCAAGGCTTTGACCCGCCACGAGTCAGCCTCGGTCATCGTGTTCTGGCAATCGCTCATGGTGTCCTTGCTGGGCTTGCCGATGGCGATCTACGGGTGGCAACACCCCACGCTGTGGCAATGGGTGGGGTTTTTAGCTGCCGGCGTGCTGGGGTCGCTGGGACACTATTGCCTCACCCGCGGGTTCAACGCCACCGATATTTCCGTGACGCAGTCGCTGCGGTTTCTGGACCTGGT
>JACCDO011809343.1_pt1 | contig 33816 bp, 25 predicted proteins | sample 7446101 | NCBI WGS metagenome assembly JACCDO01 (sample SAMN15323440, study PRJNA562643) | freshwater metagenome | isolation source: river surface water | place: USA:Blue River Watershed | collected 2017-08-16 | reverse complement strand
CTTTTGAATTGACATAGCGAGGTTTCGTGTCCTTATCAATCGAACGTGACACGTAGTAGTTGAGATCGCCATCAGAGTCAAATGAGGGTATGATGACACGCCTTGTAAAGTTATTCTCACTGCTAACACACATCTTCCAGTACCACAAGTCACGCTCAGACAGGCCTCGCTTCATCAGATAGTTGTATGTCGCTCTGAAATTAGGGTTCTTAGAGTTTGACACGAGTGCAACGGGCTGTAAACCGTCAGGCAGTGACACAACCTCTACGGCAGGAACCTCAGCAGCGTCATCGTCACTAATGCCGAAACGCTCTCTAAAAGCGACAACAACTTCGGGTGAGTAGTACTGCTTAAAGAGTGATCGAAGATTTCCACCTTTGACGCCACACACCCAGCAGTGGTACTTCCACGTCTCAACATTGATCGACAGCTTCTTCTTGTCGGGTGTCTTACAGTTTGGGCACGGAACAGCACAATCGTTGCCATCTCGTGAAACCTGGATGTCACGAAATATGCCGCGCAGAAATCTTATCTTCTCGGTCGAAGTGACAGTCGTCATATCTTAATAGTAAGATACGTCTACTCTTTGTTCAACCATCCTGCGCGAGCTAGAACATATGCATCTGCCATATCGTAGCACGATGTCTGAGTGCCGCCCGTCTTTGTGGTCGGCCACTCAATGTCAATTTGAGGTTTGACGAACTCGAAGATCTGCTGCTTCGTGGACACGTCTGACTTTCGGTCAAGCTTGATACCCAGCTTCGACCTTGCTGATGTTGCATTGAGGAAAACAGGCTTCGACCTGCAAACTTCGTAGGCGATTAGTGATGCTGCTCCGTTAAAACGGGCGAGAGTATTGATAGTCTTGGCAGATGACATGCCTGGGCGGAATGCTTGCAAGTTCTCCTCGATGCAGATCTTCTTAATGCCAACATGCCTTGCAAAAACTGCTGCGAGTGCTGCCCTATATGCATCACACTTGTCAAAGAAGTCATCAAACTTGTCAAGCTTAAAATTTCCTACCTCAACTACTCTGCCCACATCTGCCGTCACAATCGCATAACCCGTACAGGACGTTGAGATGTCAAGCCCAAGGATCGTATCACATGTCGTATTTGATTCTAAAGAGAAACTCTTCATCGGGCCTCTTGAGCACTGGTTGTGCCAGGTTTGCTCTCATAATAACGTTGAAGTTGTCGTCGTGAATATTGATGCCTGTGATGTACACGAAGTTATCTGCCGTTTCATTCTGTTCATTTGTGGGCGGGAATGATAGGTAACTCGGATTAGATGATGAGTTGATCTCTCCAGCTGGACAGATAGCATCGATGGTATATGTGTGGATATTCTGCGACCCATTAAACGAGACAGAGAAATTATCCTTACCGAAGTAGTAGAGGTGAGGTGATTTGATGATCGCAAGCCCTTCGTCATAGAAGAGGTTGCCTACAGACGCCCAAGTGGGTGAGGGTGTAATAGCGTCGGCGCGATAGAGGCCGCCATAGCCATTGTCCTTAAGCGTGATGTCGATCTTTCCGCCTGATCCCGTTAGACCTGTTGACGAGATGGTAAAAGATTCTGGAAAGATCTGATTACCATAGTAGAGATTGCTAACTTGGTAGATCGTCGATAAGTTGCTTGATCTATCAGCAAATGATGACGTCGTAGTAAACGAAAACAGCGTTGTTGAGTTGCCTGCAGTAGGTAATGCTGTAGTATTGTAGTCTTCTGGCGACAGATAGAATTGCGTCTCTCCTGCTGAAAGAGGCGGTACTGATCCTGAGCCTCTTGACGTAGTCATACCTGTCGTGTCAATATTGAGCAAGCTTATTGATGTTTTATCAGTATTGGACAGGCTATCAATGTACGGGTTGTATTGTGAGATTATCGAACTTGTTGGTACTAACTGAAAATTTGGTAAAAATAGACCGTTATCATTTGGAAGTATCGTGTAGGCTCTCTTTATAAATTCTGGTCGCCTAAACATGTGATCAACGGCGTATTTTTCACCTGCGTAAGCTTCTACTGATGATGTGAGCTTATACAGACGTGGTGCACTATAGTTTTTTATGTCAAACAAGAAATTTTGCAAGTTAGGACAAAATATCTGTGTGCTTGCTGCAAGATTGACGTTGTATGGTGTCGTAGGGTACCTTGCTAATGCTTTTCCTACAGGTGTTACAAAGTCTCTCTGGAACCTGGTTGCACAATTTGTGAAGATTGGTGGAACATAGAATATTAAACCACTTTCGTCAAGATCATTTGCGCTGTTTCTAAAGTTACTCACTTCATTGTTTGTCAAAACTCTATTGAAGAGCTTTACATCATGAATTTCAGCATTAAGTGGGCTTGAAAATGTAAATCCAGCTGGATCTGTTGTTCCTGTGTTTAACTGCGTTACGCCCTCGCCATTGAGCGAACTAGCAACTACGCTGTTGAAAAACTTGTCAGTATCATCACTACCAATATACTGATTTCCTAGGATGACAAGTTCTGGTTTTGCGCTTACTGCAATTGAGCTGCTTGGATAATAGAACGACGAAGTCGTAGCGTCAACTGTAAATGACCCTGTGCTGTTGTTGTAAGAGGCACCCCAGCGAATTGAAACGTGGTGCCAGTTGTTGTACTTCAGAAGATTGTCATCACTGACATATACTAGATCTTGCGGATGTGATCTTGATCCGTTTGTCTGTGAAACATCGATGCTGCTAGGAGGAACATTTGCGCTGTGCTTAAAACCTACTGCAAGACGAAATTGATCAACTTGACCATCTGCATTCCTGTGTGACCCTGTATGCAGAGACACACAAATTGATGATGACATGTGGAGGATTGCGCCAGCATTAAAATCATTGCCTAAGTCTGCTAAATAGCGGGGATTAATGTAAAAATCAAAGCTAAAAGCATTTGACAGTGTGTACTGACCATCAATATTTGGATAGATGATTGCGCTATCACTAGGAACTGTCGAAGATGTGAAGAAGTTGATCGTGTGATAATTCTTGTAAGAGTAGTCACAATCTGTATAAACAGATCGATATTGCGGCATCAAGACATTTTTGACGCTACTCTTGGTAAAAGAGTTGTAATCAAAATCAATAGACTGTGTTATGCGCTGGATAGGAATAACTACATCATTTTTTCTGCTAGGTGCAAGAAGGTTGACTGCCGACAGATAATCTTTAAGATCTTCGTCACGGTCAGACGGGTATGCTGCTGCATGTGCTAAAAGCCCAGGCACAGATTCAACTGCTATAGGTGTTTCTAAATATGCGCGTGAAGTCGGATCAATTATGCCTAGTAATGTCTTATTAAGTGCACTGGGCCTTTCAATCAGGCGAACTGATCCTGTTAAGCCGCTTGAAGACGACACAAACTCGGCCCTGGGCCGCAGTGTGAGTGAGAACGTGTCGAAGTTCTCAGGCTGCAGCTTGATGAATGACATCGTTCTCCCTCACATCAGAAGTCAAGTCTAACGCGGAATGTCAAATCCTTCTCATCATTCTTCTGGATTGGGCGGCTCATCTTAGCAACTGCAAGCAAGTTGTCGTTTGCATCGTAGAGACCTACTGTTGTGATGTAGCTGAATGTACGTTCTGATGTAGGATCGTCAATAACAACTATGTTTCCATCTGCGTCAGTAAATGTTGGATTTGATGAGTAGTTGAATTCATCTGCTGTAGCACGACAGAACACTAACGTTGAGTTGATGTTAGTGTTGTTCTGGAATGTCATAGCAGTTAAGGAGCCGCTGCTGAATCTGCATGATGCAAAATGATCGACAATGTCGTCAATTGACGCTGAGACGAAGAAGTCAGGAATGAATTTTGCACGGGGATTTTCAGCAGCGCTTCCTATGACTGCTGTTCCGCTTGATGCTATGGCATCAATCACTCCCGAGACGTGTTGTGTTCCTGATATGATCTTCTTTGCGTCAAGAACGATGATCCCTTGGTCGTAGAAGAAATTTCCAACGATATTAGTGCTATCTGTTGAGAAAGCTATGTTTCCTACCTGACCTCCGAAGCTAAACTCCGTGCCAAGGCCTGCATCAGTAAAAATTACCGACGATCCTGTCGCTGACGTTATATTTGTATTTGTGAATGTTCCACCAGACGGATCTTCTAAGACATCAATCGATGCTGATGTGTAGAACTGCATGGCAAATGTCTGCGGCTTTACTCTATCACGTGCAAAGAGACGCTTAATGTTGATGAACAGCGCTTCGTCGACATAATCGCTTGTAGCAGGGTTACTAAAGGGTGCTGTAAATTGTGAATCAGCATTTCCTAGAAGCGTTTGTGCATACTGTCTGTAGATGTTGATCTTCTCTCTCATCATTACAGTTTCAACAGGAAATAGAAGCTTTCCTGCTGAGTCAATGCCCGTGCTGCAAGATGCAACTGTTGCACTTCCAGAAAAGATACCCACTGTGAGATCAAGAACTTCATTGGCTGTTTGAAGTGTATAGTCTTGATCAAAGACAGTCTGGAAGAGCGAAGATGTGACACCTGGGCCTAGTCCGCCTGTCACAAAGACTTGGTACTTCTTCCTTGTGCTTGAACCTGAAATATCATTTTGAATAACATCTACAAGCTGGTTTAAGACAGATCTGCTAGTCTTAATATCTGCTGCTGTAATCTCTTTAAATGTAGGCATTTTTTACTCTAGCTAATCCTTACTTCAAATTCTTTAACAGCACCTGAGTTGATGCCCGTGATTCTCACGTATGATCTTACAACATTAAGGCCGCTTGACTTATATGTGTCAAACAGAGTCTGTGAGAATGTCTTCAGTCTTAGTGTGAATCTTGCCGATGATCCTCCTGCAGTCGTTAGCGCAGCACTTCTGTCTACAATGTAGACTGCACTATTGTTAGCATCGATGCTATCAGGAACAAAGCCCTGTAGACCAAGGAATAGATCATTAAGCCTGACTTCAAATGAATTATCAATCAGCTCAGGAGTGATTAGATTGTTGTTTTGGCTTGTCTGATTTATTTGGATATCAAATGTTGGATTTTGAGACAGCCTTGAAATTGAAACGATGTTTGATGTTGCATCAACTGTTGCATTAACAAAAGATAGGCTGATTGCGGGCATGTAGGTCAATGCAGGATTAGAAATACTCACAAGCTTGTACTTGAGTGCAATATTTGAGTTTGTTGATGCCTCAAATACAGGTGTATTCTTTTCGATCTTATCACTTCCTACATTCCTGCCATACTGCTCTATGACTGTATAGTCAACTTCGTTGTCTGCAAGAGCAAACTTAACAATATTAAAACTTCCATCATTTCTAGCGAGAAATTGACGCCCAAGATCAGTCAAGACAGCGTCAACGATAATGTTGTTTGTTGTTTGATTAAGAAAGCCCATTTTGCACCTACATGTAAGTATTCGTATCTTTAAGAAATCGTTAAACTAAGTCTATCTAAAAATTCCCGATCTAGAAGATCTTCTACTTCCACCCGAAGTTGTTGAAGAACTTTCACTACCAGCAAAAACTAGTGCCTCTGTGCCCACAAGTGTGCTAGGATTCACGTAGCCATCACTAATTTTAATTGTAACAGTCTGGCTGTTTTGCATATCTGTATTGACAATCATAAGTTTGTATGAGTTGTTATCTGTAGAATCGTTTGAGTACAGGATGTGATTTAAGTCAACTGTCGTTTCTTCTGTTGTGCTGAACGGATCTGATCCGTATGGCAAACGCTCTGTGTCTTGAACTTTTGCATAGTCTGGATCGAAAAAGATGTTGAGCTTTTTATAACCTGACAGCTTCATGGTGTCAACAAAAGTATCAACATTCAAGTAAATGTTTGGATAAGGCTTGGGTGCTCCGGATCTCGATATGACACGACTGTTAATTCTATTTCTGTATTTGTCATAAGATGCTTCAAGTTGGACAGAGTAGTTTGATGACATTCCGTGAGCATCTACAGCAACAATAGCATAAATGAACTTTGTGTCCTTATTGAATTCGAGATCTCGATATAGCGTTGTAGGAAGAAGTGAGCGCTCAATTAGGCTACTCGGTATGTTCTCTGGATCTTGCGTTTGAATTACAGAGTCGTCAAAATCAAAAACTTTTAAAAGCTGGAACGGCTGCGATATACTCGAGCGCCTATAGACGTGGAATTTTTTGATATCACGTGTCAAGTTAAGAGGAAAATTCCACGTAACCATCAGTCCTTGATCTTTGCCTCGAAATCTAAATCTCAGGTCCACAGGCGGTTGCGGTGCAATGAGCTCAATGCAATTGACAACAGCATCACGACCGCCCGACACGAAAGGAGTAACGATCTCATAAAGACCTACGTCACCGTTTTCATTAGACAGCGTAGCTTCAAATTCACATACATACAAGCACTTAACTCTATAGCGATAAGATCTACCATACGCAATATTGGGATCTATAAAAGTTGTATATTTTGCTGACGGGTAGATCTTTGTCTCGAAGATCTTAATTGTTCCATCATCGCTCAAGCCATACTTCTCTACAATAAAACCTGCGAGCTTGTTAGTAAGTTGATTTTCAAATATTTCTGCATCGCTAAGCTCTCTAGTATCAATTGAGGGTAAAACGGCTTCATAATCAGATAATCTTATACTGTATGGCAAGCTCCTACTTATTGCCGCACTTTGTATAGGTGTGACCTGATCTTTGGCAGCCACGATCTCTTCAGCGTGTATGTTCTTATAAGAAAGAAGACTTCCTTCAAAAATTTCTTTGGCAACATAAGGTGTAATAGATGAATTAAAGCTTACTCCTAAGAAAATATCTGCTAATTTTGACGTTACTGTCTCATCCTGACTATCTGCATAATTGTAGCCTGACTGTGCTGGGTCAAGTAGCGTCTTGATGATTGTGTCTTGGTCATTTGATTGTCTATTATTGCCAAAAAACTCATTTCTTACTTGACTAGTTAAAGTAGCAGCTACACTTTCATCTATTTCTGTATTTGTGATACTCACACCAATTCTATTAAACAGCTTAGAAGTATTCTCATAGAGCAGTCTACTTTTGATATTTGTTATTTGTTCATCTGTTAAAGCAATCTCATCAATGTCATTAGGTGGAATGATCTCTATGACATTAAATCTTGGATACGTCGTGCTTTTTGAAAAGTACTTTAATAAACCGCTGTCGGTGATGTTTGAGACGTTTATGAAGTCATTTTGTGTAGATTGCGCAACTTCATCAATACTGCGTCCACCCATTCCCATCGTCGCTGTTGTTGTCAAAGGTGCAGTTGATGCATAAAATCCAGTATTTCCATAATAACTGCTGTCTTCAACAACACGTTCATCTGATTTGAAGAAATTATAGACAAATTTACCTGTGATTTCTGAGACTTCGGGTAGATTTGCAATCATGGTAGGCTTAGATACTTGAGTAGACATTATGTTGCACCTCCAGACATGCTTAGAATTTCATAAAGACCGACAGCCCGCACACTTACTAACACTGTGTTGAATGAGAAACTCAGATCACTATTGTTTTCATCTATTATGATGTTAACAATTCTTTCAAACGTTTTAGATGTAACTACATTGTCATAATGTTGTCTTGGTGCGCAATATTTTGATCTTGCAAGATCTCTCTTGACACGAGTTGCAAAAACAACAGCTTCGGGTGTTGCATAAGTGTTATTGACATCTTCTTCTAGAACAAGATAGTTTCCGTTATTGGTGTCTGGATATGTCTGTGCTTGCTCAATTACGGGAAAATTTTGCTCCGTTATGTCTAATCCTACTGTAGACTTGAGCAAAAGACCCGCATAATAACTTTTAATAGTATTATCAGTAACATCTTGTCCGTAGATTCTCACTGCTTCATCATATGTTGTAGGCGTTCCGCCTGTTTGAGATTCATCTCCTGTATCACGGTACAAAGAAGTTCGACTAAATAAATTTTGAAGATTTGTCAGTGAATCTGCTTGTGTATCAGCACCGCTGAATTCTAAGCTACCCTCTGCGACGTGAAGATTGACAGAGAACATAAACTTTCTCTCAATTAACGTGGTGGTGGTGGTGCCAACTTCTTCGGCAATCTGCGGTAGCTGTAGATCTTTAAATGTTACTGTTACTTCAAAATCACCTAACCAATCTCTAACACTATATTTTAAATTTTCAAGCAATCCTGCTGTCAAACCAATTGTTAAAATATTAGTACGCGTCTGGTTAGTGCCGAATAGACCGCTATTGATACAAGTCTTTAGATTTTTCACCTGTCCCACAGTGTACTCATCGGAGGCGGGTAAGTAAAAAGCTTCAGATGAGCTTTTCTTGTGCATATCAAGAAGGTGCTGCTTTATTTTGCATTGCTCGACTTGCAGTGAATGTAATAGAGTATCTTTGTTTCCTAGCGCATTTTGCTGTAGGTACAACTTTGCATTTTCTACTCTCTGAATTAGCTCGTCTGCATAATAGCTTATAGTGGCGCTGTGTCTATCAATTATTGATGCTGCATCGAGGCAATTTTGATCAATCTGTGAAGTGATGTCTTCTAGCGGTCTCACGTAATTTGTGTGGTAAAACTGACCATTTGGAGTTACATCATACACTTGATTGCTTATGTTCGTCAATGCGTCACGTGCATCGGCGAACTGATCTGTAAAAAATCCGTATGATGACACTGTTAAGACACCCGAATTTTCTACTTTAACAGGGACAAATCTCATAGTTCTCAGTATGCTCATAAAATACTGGAAAATTATGAGAGCACGGCTATGAGTGCTTAGACCGATTGCTTTAGTTGTTATCTTCCGGTCACCTTCTAGGATGGTAGATAGTAACTCAACGTCTCTTGTTATATCGTGAAATAGGCTGAATGAGGTCACAGACCTGTCAAAAACTGCGGACGTAATTTCAGAAGTTGTTCCAACGTTAAATCCTTTCTGCAATCTAGGTTCTTCGGTTCCTTCTATGTTTGGCTGTGATCTCGCTATTGTACTTTCAAATCTAAGCATTGTAACAAGATCGTTTCCTAGAGTCTCATATTCACTGTCGTCAGCGTCACGTGTGCCTTGTATTATTTCGTCTCTCATGCACAAGAATTTAAATAAAATCTGAGCATATGCATTGTTTTGACTTGCAGTAAAAAATATCAGCATGCGATTTCCTGACCCTTTACCTTGCGGCGTACTGTCAGTTAATCGTGCATCGTCCATAAACTGTGCAAGCTTGTCACACATAACTCTTACAAAGAAGTACCGCTCCCCGTCCTGTGCAGTTATAGCTTGCATGAAACGCATTATTTTATTTGAAAAAATGCTATAACTACGCGAAAAATTGCTTAAATTATCAAATGTTACTGCATTCAACTCCGATGCAAGTTCATCATATATGAGATAATCTACACCTGTTTCAGCTGCACTTGAAAATTTATTATCCGTGTCTAAAATTGAGAAACGATTTCCATTATCATCAGAGGCTACAACAGTGTCGACAGCAAGAGATGAATTACTAGAGTTGTCGCTTATAAAGTCTTCAACTGTTGCAATTTCTGTCTGATTATCACTACCTGCTGTAGTGATAATAGTGTAGGTTGTCGGTCCATAACTTCCGATTATGCTCTGTAGAATATCAACTACTGTCTGTCTAGATGAGCTTGTTAAGCTTTTAACGTTGTTAAACCTGCTGTGTGCTATTAAATCTCTACTTACAGTAACAATTGTTTTTTGTATGTCTGTAATTTCTCTATCTAGATTGAATAGAGGGCGTGCACTTGTTGAAGTTAATGCTGTTGTTGCAGATCTTAAATTGTCAATCATGTCTACAACAATCTGATCTGGTATCTTTGGCAAATATCCTTGCAAAGTAGATTCTTCTGTCTCAGACCCTTCTTGCAAGAAACCAGTGGTCAGATATATTGATAGTGCTTTTAGAATCTGCAAGAATGTTTGTGTATTAGTAAATTCGTATGCTACACCAATCTCTCTCAAAAAGTTTGATAATGACCTTGTTCCAAGAAAAACATAGTCGCTGCCGTTTATTTGTGGGAATGATATTGGTGGAGGTCCGCGAGTCGCAGATGATGTTTGACCGGTAGAAGACTGTGGGGGTGGCTGTGATAAAAGAGCGGCGTTTGATTGATTTATGTCTATTGCAGTGGGCGACAGGCCATACAGAACTTTATCTTTTGAGAACGCTGCTGGTCGCATGATTGACAAATAATCTGCGCAACGCTGCATGCTATTTGCATAGTCTGCATCACTAATTTGTGTAAATTTATTCACAGAAGTTGTTGAAGCAATCTCAACAGCTCGTTTCATCGCAACGTTTAAGTCAGCAAATTTTATTAATGTTTCAAAATCATTGCTAATTGCGTGGGATGATATGATGACTGGGTATAACGACGTTAGGCCATGCTTATTTGCTAAGTAATAATCTCTGTTAGAAGAGGGTAGTTCAGTTATGTCGTCGTTAGGAAATGAGACAGTCTCTTCATTGTCAGCACCACCTGTAAATGGAGGTCTATTTTCAGTGGGTCTTGCACCACGAAAACCCGAGCTTCTTTCTTGTTCTGAACCGGACCACGGTCTAGGCAGGGGATCAGAAATTCCTTCTGGAGCTTGAAAACGAGGCAAAATTGGCCCGCCACGTGTTATATCAAATGCATCGTTTAACGGTGAGACGTCTGTTACAGGTGGAACATATCCTGCGCCGAGCGTGAAGCCTCTAGTAGAAAGAGCACCTACCTCACCGATCCCTCTAGTACTAGAGAGCGCGTTGTTGCTAAAATCTTCACCAGACCGATCTGGACCTGTGCCCTGTTTAAGTGTTTGTTGCCGATTGTCTGATCTAGGCTTACTTTTTTGTAATTTTGCTGTCTTGGTCTGAACTTGAAGATTTGACGTATCTTTATAGTTAAATGCCATCACACAACTCTCAGAATGGGTGTAACAATAATGTTAAGCGGTGTACCGTCAAGCTTGATTGGACGAATAGCGTACGTAATACTCGTAAGCGTTCTATCTGTCACCTGATCTAGAAAATTGTGCTGTATTGCATCAAGATTATAGTGACATTCACCTAGCTTAGTTGTCATTGATCCTTCTTGATGAAGAATTTCAAATAAATCAATATCTCTGCTAGAAGAAGATCTTTCGACGTCAAAAGTTAGAAGTTTTTGTCCTGAGTATGACTTTAAAACGTTGAAATTTTTGAGTGATGGCGACGGCGCGCTAGATGAAAATTCGATAGTTTTTGATGTTCCAATTCTGCCACCCAAAAATCCACTTGTATCTTGACCGCTAGTTTTTGTGCCGCCGTACGACAGTGTGCCTTTTAACAACGACGACTTGGATAAGAATTTTTGAGTAAAGTTTGAATTTGATAATTTTGACCTATTGGTCAAACTATTAGATGATATTGTTCCTCGCTGGAGAGCACTTCTTGGATCAAGAGGAATTTGTGTTTGTAAATTATCACCGAGCTCTTCAAATAAATCTGATTGATTCCTATAAAGTGCTTCAAAAATATAGATTACGTTGTCACTGCTTGTGTCCTCATAAGTTCCAACTGTAACAACACCAAGATCTTTAACTTCGTTTCGCTCTACGTCGACTCTCTTAACAGAGACTGCAATAATTTTATCAATATTACCAGATAGCTTTTTAAGCTCAGTGTCGTAATAAGCCTCAATTCCTTGTGCCTTTAGATTTTCTAGTAAGCTATCAACATTAGACTGCTGTTCTGCAGTTAGAGTGATGTTGAATGTTCTCCTCTTCTGGTCGTTATCTTGAACTGATGATGTTTGAGAGACATCAAACACTAGGCCGGGTGTGTAGTATGATGTTCTAACAGCATAGACTGTTGATATAAACTTAGTATTTCCCATTCGATCTTGACATTGAGCAGTATAGAAGTAGTTTTTTTCTCCTCTAACGTTCTCATCAACAAACAAGAACCCTTTTTCGTCAGCTTCATTGACACCGCCAACTTTTACCCAATCGGCCAAAGTATTTGATGTATCCTTTCTTAGGATCTGGACATACTTGTAATTTGGATCAAGATTTTTGATATAAACGTCAACTTTTCCCTGGTTGGGAACGCAAAAGATCAAACCCGATATTGTATCTTGCCGCTTTATGCTCTTCTTTACTCTTACAATATTTCCTAGCTGTGTTCCTGACTTGAGATTTGCAAGTGCCCTGATCTCATAAGATGTAATAGAATTTCTACTTAATAGTGCAGTCTTATATGGATTCTCTTTTGTTGTGTCTTGATCAAGAACTCTTTTAAATTGTTGCTGGTTTATATCAGCAAGAGAATTGCTTACCTTTCTGGCAAAGATAGACACGCCCTTTACTCTCTCATCGTGCACAAATGTATTAATTCTAATCTGCTTACCAAACGTCTCACTTGATGACGCATTTGGAAGATTAGTAGGTATGTTCATTTTTTTTACTTGCAAAAAATGATCAATATTGAACGTAATATTCTGCAGATCTCGATTAATACGATCTTTTACAGCAACATTCACACCGATGGTGCCTGTTGTTGTGATATTATTCAAAGGAATTCTAAACTTATAAGTCAATCTTGAATAAGGAATAAAACCTGCTTGTCTGGTCGTCTGGAGATCAATAAAGCCAACTTGTTTCCTTCGAAATGCTGAGATTTTCTTGACACCTGCAAAAATATCTAAATTAGATGAAAAAACAATATTATTTCTTATTTCTTCATCAGTTTTTCTATTAAAACTCCGACGCAGCTGTGAAATATTCTTTAATTTATCGTTGATAACTTCGGGTCGTGTGTCTTGATTTCTTGGAAAGAGCTTAAATATTTTGCTAACTTGTCTATATGAAATTGAAATATTTGCAGATCTTACATTTTCTTGGTATGCCAAGAGTGGGTTCACTAAAAATGTGACTGTGTATTCAAAAAATTTTGTGTTGTCATAGCTTACAATTTTAAGCGACACACTGTCACCTGGCATGTCAACAAAAATTTGTGCCTGTCTTTTTCCTATCGTTAACATTATTCCGCCACGATTGTGAATAGATTGACAAAACTAGGTGATCCATAGACGTTCATGTAGACTTTTCCAACAAAAAAGATGCGTCGGTATGGATTATCTCTATCACTTTGATCTTTAAATTCACCAAAGTCAATGTAGTCTAATTTTTGCAAAGTCACGTCTGCACTTTCATCAATCTTCTTACCTTCAAAGAGCTGCATGAAGACGTTGTTCTGTATTGATGTTTTTGCAAATTCTACTGTTACTTTTTGCTTGGCAGGAATTTGTGGATCTGGTCCTGCCAGATAGCTAATCAACTGATCATACGTAAGTGAGCCTGTTGATTTTAGAGGTTCAAAATCGCCAACAGGTAATAGTTCTGATGTATCGGATCTATATACAGGCGGTAGAAATTGAAAATTATCAAGATGAGACATTCTTAAGTTTGTAAACAGAGGATCAAGATTGTCTTTTTCTGCAACGGGAGGCTCAACTCTAAATGGTGATAGATTATTGTAAGTAAAATTGACGCCTAAAGGAGACACCTCAAATGTCTTGTACAATTCATATGGGTAGTCAGTAGTAATTAAAAGTTGATCTTTTAGGCTCTGGAGTATTGATCCACTAACTCTTTCAAACATCGATGCAAAAGAGCTTGTAATCGGTTCATAATTAACTCGATTGTATGTCCCAATGCCCGATGGTGACACAACAGACGCTATAGATGATGAATAAACTTTACCATCTGTTGATACTTGTGTGTTGCCACCATTGTAGGCAACAAGAAGACCACTATCGTCTGTTTCTAGCACTACCTGATCTTGACTGCGGCTTCCTGCTTCAAAAAAGATATATGCAGAGTTATCAGCAGATCCACTTGCTATATCTTTTTCATAGAGTATGCCTAAGTCTGTAAAAGATGCAAACTGTGGCACAAACTTTCCAGCTGCTAGCTGGCGTCGTCCCTCTTGCGTGAGGACAACGTCCATGATGCGTGTTTTTGAATCTAAAATGCCTGACATTCTACTTTAAATATAACAGTGTCCTCATGTCTTGAAAATGTTAGTTGTCGGTATAAATGGATTGTTGACGTTGAAAGGAAGTGCGTCGCGTGAAGTGTTCTCACCATCAACAAATGGAAATGTTCCTGTCATATAAGGACTTAAATTATTGCATTGTGTTAGCGAAGCTGATACAGGTATATCTGACGATGAGAGCACAAATTTTGCATATACAGGACCGTAAGATTCAAATCCTCCGCTCTTTTTAAAGCTTGTTGAATTGAAAATTCGATAATCTTGGCTCTGCTCCAGCATGTCTCTGTAGTTGCCGTATCTATTTGGTCTAAAGATATTTTTAGGCTTGATAGGGTAAGAATAGGCAATGTCAAATGCGGTCGTAAAAGGAGGAGGTCCAACATATATCGTTGAGGGTCCTGTTAAATAGTAAATGTCTTGTTCTCTTGGTAACGTTACAAAACGCTCAAATGATCCTAAAGAATTAACATCATCCAAAACTCTACTCTTATCGATTCCTCTTGTGCCTAATTCGATTGATCCAGTAATGTAGTTATCAAGGTAAGATCCTTCGTATAAAAGATTGTCTTCAACATCAAACTGGTCAGTGTCATCTTGAGTATTTGTGATAACCTCATGAACAGCAGGAGAGATTAAGTTCTGGTTTATACTGTTGTGCCGTTTTGCCACACCTTCTTGTATTAAAGATCCATATAGCGTGACTTGTGCATTTTCTGTGAGCACCTTGAAGAATGAGCTTGTCTGACTTAGGATAGACTTGTCACCGCCGTCTTGATACACTCCACTATTTGACATCTTAACGTTAATGTCTGATTCAAGGCCAATGACTAGCTGGTCTGTTGGCAGCAACAGATAGGGCATATTTGTTTGAGACCAGTTAGCACTACTAAAATTATCGTTATCACTTCCAATACCAGAAAAGCTAGGTATGGGTGCAGCAGGTAACAACGATCCTGTTGCATAGTTTATCAAGAATCTTTGGTCAGGATTGAGCTCTGATTCAAACTTGAGTCGTGGCTCTGCTGTATTGTTGACTCGCCAAAAACTATTTCCATTAACATTACTCACAGACCCAGAAGGAGGATTTATTGATCCCGATTGAGTCGACAACATAGGACCTGTCCAATAGTTTCTTGTTCTACAGCCCTTGAAAGTTGATGTGCCTGTATCAATAAAAGCAAAGCTTGTTATTCCACTAAAGTTCAGTGATGTGATCTTTGGATACATAGAAAAATTAATTGATCCAGTAAACACACTTTCAAGACTAGCAGTAACCACGATGTTGTGGTCATAGGAAAATATAGGATTGTGCGTTGTGTAATCAATGTTTCTAAATCTTTTGACACGTGAATTGTAAAAACTTAATGATTCATGACCAATCAAAAAACGCTCAGTTTTGTACTGGTCTGTTTTAACGCCGCTCTGACGATATAAAAAGAAAACAAGATTATCAACATCACGAAGTGACGCTTCAACAGGATCGCTGGGGCCACCAAACTGTGCTCCATGCTTTCTTCTTGCAACAATTGGTAACTTTACATCAATTCTTTCAAGTATGAATGGCTGTTGTATGTAATTTGATAAATCTAGTCCCTGGCTTGAGGAAGCATGATACCTGGTTGCTCGTGGAGCATCAAAATACTCTGTTGGTGAGCCAATTTTATCATACCCAACATATTTAAAGTTACTTTGGTTCTGTGATCCTAGGTAAGATGTAATGTTTGGTGTGCCAACAAATTGTGCCATAAAATAATTAGAGCCGCTTGGCTGTGTATAAGAAGATGATGCATTTCCTATATCACCCGAGTAGACATTTGGTACAAGACCAATGTCTTCCCATTGCTTTTCAATAAAATTATAATAGCAAAATCCTGTGCTTGCTTTACCATAAAATTCACCGCTAGAATCAGCATTTGTGTCTGCTAATCCTAGTCTGAATAGGAATTTTTCTTGTTGTGATGTAATATCAATTGGGATCGCAATTTTGTTCCTAGTGGGTATATTAAAACCGGGCGCAAAGGCAATTGATGCTGTATTTTCATATGTTGCAGGAAGATAGAATAGGCTTTCATTAAAAGGCTCAAGCGACTCACTACTGCCAGGCAAGCTAGGGCGTTGTTCTACAGACGCAGGAGCGATAGAGACAAGTGCACTAATTGAACTTGACTGCATTGCTGTTGAACCAACGGGAACCATCGCAGGAAATGACGTGTTGTTTGTTGAGAACACGATCATCCTATCATCTGTAAACTTTGTGTTGCTATCAACACCGTTGTTAAGAGGATCTGACGATCTAATCAGCTGTGGATATGCGTCCTGGAACTGATCAAAGTCTCTTATCAGACGCCGGGCAGTTTTTCTTAAAAATTTAGTTGACATTGTCAGCCTTTAAAACCTCCGAAGGCAATTGAGTCGCGGTCATTACCTGCATACACAAAACCTCCTGCTGCATAACGATCATACAGATTTACATTCTGATTTAAAATATTGATACCAAAACGATCCGTGTCATCGTGTCGTAAATCTTCAAATGGCTTCAAAATTTGATCATTCATAGATTGAATTGCAGGAATTGCTAGACCTAAGTCTTCTTCTTGTCCATCTAAGAAATCATCAAGACCATCAAGGAGCTGATATCTGCTATCTAATAATTGAGTTCCAATATACTCGTTCTCTCCATTGAGGCTGCCCTTGGCTCCTCTCGAAGAAAAAGGAACTTCGATCCCATATGGCTCAAAGATACTAACTTGACCATCATTTTTCTCATTAATTGTTTGCTGTGTTACAAGCTCACTGAGAAAACTCTCTGATAGATCTCCCAGGATGATCTGTGCGGGCGTCCAGCGCTCTGTGGTATCCACATATGAGGTTGTTGATGATTTGATATCCTGCCCAAGATCGTTGATCTCTATTGATTTATCTAATAGCCCTTGTTCATCTACTCTAATAGCTCGCATACCCATGTAGGGCAACACACCCTTCCTTAGACGTAAGGGATCTCTAATCTCATTTCCTTGGATTAACTGACTTATAGGTGTTATGTCTATACCGTCTTGGTTAGAATTGCCTCTAATGACGAGAAGGCTCTCGTTAAATGGTGTGTATGACATGGTAATAACTATGTGATGATGCCAGTTTCAAAGCTCACACCTGACTCATTCTGGACAGCGACGGTACCTAATGTGTACTGTTGATCATAGAGATAGCGCATCCTGTGTCGCTCTAACATGTGTGACTCGATGGTGTAGTTAATGCCGAGAAACTGTGTCTGTTTTGGCATGAGTGACGCAATAAGATCTGTATATGACGTGTCAAACCACTTAAAGAGGTCAAAGAAAACTTTGTAGTTTAGCTTTTCTGTTAAGCGGTTAAAGTAGATCTTTCTTAGTTGGTCAATATCGGGATAAAATTCATCATAGAGAAAAGACGGTTTTCCTAAAGAATTATTAAAGAAGTCAAGATCGCCAAGTAGACGAACTATGTCTTCATTTAGTGCTTTTACAACAGAATATTCAATTAAAAACCTTCGATCGTCTTCAGGCTCTTCACTTCTTATAACGTCGTAGACAGGCGCTAAGCGTGCTGTATTAATATTAGGATATTCTTCTGGACGCTGCAAAGTACGAACTCTAACTTTATTATTAGTTGTACTTTGATCAAAGTTAGGCGCAAGATGAGAATAATAGAATGTCTCAGGCTTAATAACTGCGTAATCTGCTTCAAAGCTATTACCAGACATAACAAGATTATTCTGACTAAAATCAAATATCTGCAAAAATCCTGCAATATCTGATGATGTAATTTCTTGATCTACGCTTGCATCTACACGTAGTCTTTCAAAGGTCCCTGTCGTCTCTGTATCGAATGAGAAATTTATAAGAGGATTTTCTACACCTAGTGACTTAAAATTACTAACATGTTCTGTAAATTCTCTGTCAGACAGTGCTTTTGACCAGAATCTGTGCTGGGCGAGCTTGCCTGAAAAATTGGTCACTGATGATTGTGCACTATACCCATTCAAAAAATTACTACTTGTAGATAAGCTTTGCGAGCCAAAAACTACAAATGTTCCTGACGTATTTAATGAATTTATATTCTGCAATACATTAGTTGGTCCATCATCATATGAAAATGTAGAAGTTAAGTAAGTTACATACGTGTTTGGATCTAGTAATTTTCCAATTTTTAAGAAATAAGAAGATGATAAGTGATCAATTTGATCATTTCTGTGTCTGCCAATTGCTACATTCCACTTTTCACCATCGAAGATGTTTACTCCTGTAATAGGTAAAACAATTAAATCAGATGCACCAGATTGTGGTCTTGCAAATAGTGTGACTGCATAGTCATCTTGTGAAGATCCAGATGATGCAACAACGTTCATTATGAGACCATGTGCAGAAGATGGACTTGCTGTTCCTGTGACATGCAATCTCATCAAACTCTCTGATAAGAAGTGACGCTGATTTATCGAGTACTTAAAGATCCCTTCTAGTGTAAAAGATCCAGATGTGAATAATCCATCAGATGTTGTGCCTGCTACTTCTGGGAAACCTGGTTCCACTCTTGATGCCGATAAAAAGCTGCCAATAACATGCGGCTTTGCGGTAGAGAATCCTAACGCGTCTTGAGTTCCAGTATCAGTTGTTAAGCTTCCTGAGAAATCTAGCATAGATGCCACCTCAGTTTTTGCTTCTCTCCGCCCAGATAAGAAGTTCTTCTTTGGCCCGCCAAATTCTCTTATTGTGAAGAAGTTATCAGGTATTATTCCGGCTGCATTGAACAGCGATCTCACAGACGAATTTGTACCTTTTTCACGCATTATGCTAGACATATTGACAAGCATTCTGCGCCATAACTGTTTTCTTACATAATCAAGACCTTGTGCAAGCTTCTGGTCATCCTGTGTAATGTTTCGTGCGTCATAAAATTGTTCACCTAGTGCAGATTTAAAGAAAGATGGAACTTCAAATCCGTAGTATTGTGCCAAAAAAGGCAAAAACTTATCGCTAATTGACACATCTTGATCGTAGTCAACGTGAACAAGCGCTGAGAAGTGATCAACAAACATCTTTAATTCATCAAAGAATTTAGCATATACCAGCAGCATTGCGGTGACAATTTGAGGAGATCCTATGACGCCTGTTCCCGGCATTGAATCACCGCTAAAATCGTTTCCTATAGTACCATCTTCGTCTGCGAACCCTTGGCTTGTCAAGCCTTCACGAAGGTAATGTGCCGGAATCATCTTGGTAATTAAGTTAGGATTATCAGCATCATAAGATTGTGCTTCACCAAGAAGCCGCTGATTGTAAGACAGCGTTGCAGGATAGTCAGCAAATAGAACAGGACACCGATAAAGATCTTCAGCAGACATTGGGTTTTCAATTCCTGCACCAGACCTTTGGTGTATTGAAAAATTACTAATGTATGAATGAAGTGAATTACCAGAATAATCAAGAACGACATTATTAGCTGCGTAAGATCCTGTAGGCTCGTTAAACTTGAAGTAGAGTTTTAACGGATCTGTCTTGTAGATTTCACGCTTCCAATTTTTTGAAAGAATATTTTGATCAACAATGTTGTGGTAAAATCTCAGCTCATCAAGTGCGCCTGAGAGGTTTTCTTTTGGTACAAAATTGTACGATCCAAGTGTATGTGACGATCCAGACCCAATAGTGACGTTTGATGAGTTGAAGTTTAAGTCACCAAACACAATTAAATTATTTTCATCAGATGCAATCTCAAGGTCACGGTAGATTTTAAGTGATGATGTTGGTGTTTGTGCATCATACTCAAAATAAAGATGATTAAACTTGCCTTTTACAACTTGAGCCGATGCCGTTGCATACAATCCATTGCAAGAAACTAAAAAGAGTGCCGTGCAGTCTGTTGGAGATACTGATTGAGACAACGCTAGCGTAATAGCAGAAGTCTCACTCCCTCTTTTCTGTAGAATAATTTGATTATCATTTGGTTCTGCTGCAGGATAGCAGAACACCTCAAAAGAAAAGCTGTTTTCACCTGGGTCTAGTACACTCTCACCTGTGTCAACTTTTGATATTGTTGGAAAATTTTGACCAGCAGCGTCGGGAACAGATACACTATTGCTTCCATCAAATAGGAGAAAGTTCTTGTTCTTTGAAAAATTATCTAAGATGTTTTTTTCAAAACCTGTCAGACTATCTTCAAAATCTTCTATTTCTATAATAGATGCGTCAAAAGGATAGTTGTTGATTATTCTATCAAAACCTACATTAACTTTAGCAACTGCAGAATTAAAGAATGTGTGATTCTCAAACTTAGTGTAATCAATATTCAGCTCTTGTGTTGATTTTAGGGCATCACCAATCTGGTCGTACCTAAAAGAGCCTGTATTACCTATGTTTGACACATCTTGATTTGAAATGGTCACACCATCTCGCCTATTAGACAAAGATTCGGCTTTTAAGTTTGTTGTAAAGAGAGTAGGTCGATTTGTCCTAATAACTGTTGATGGCATGCTAGTCAACCCTAAACTTTGCGGCTACATCCTTAAAGACGACTTCAGACCCTTCTCGCAAGATTTTAAAGTCGAATGTATATGTTCTTCCGCGTGGAAGTGAAACCATATTGAAATCAAAGTAATGACTGGATGTATCGTTTGACACAGCGGTGCCTGGATTGTGAAAGGGTATGATCACTTCATTAAGATCTGTATCTCTAACTTGATAATAGATCTCATCAACAAATACACCCTTATTCTCGTATGGAAGCTTTAAAGAGATAAATTGACGTGTAATATCTTCAATGAATAATCTAAATCGATACATCTCGTTTTGATTATAAGCAGTTCTCATATTTGTCATGCTGATTGTAAGACGCTCAAGATCAACATGGTATTGCTCTGTATCGGGCCTATATACGGTCAAAGAGCCCGTCTGGTATCCTACGGTGCCATCATTTGATCCCCAGATCTCTGTAAATTCAATAGAGCTTGAACTTACTAATGTACTGCGGACTGTTGGGTCTTCAAAGCTATTCAAAAGTAGATCTGCCTTGTAAACACCTGTAATATAGTTTTGTCCATAGCTTAGCTGTGACACATCAAACTGCTTTACAAATGAGCCCGTTTTAAGTGTGAGGATCATGCAATCTGCACCTTTCACATCTGTGAGAAGTGTGCCTGATACTATATTTCTTGGTGTCCCTCTAACGTTATTTGAAAGTAGAAGTGAACCCGACTCGTTAAAGAAAAAATTATTATGATTATCTCTAACAAGATCGTTGTATGTTACAACGATCTTTGGACGCTTACCAACATTCGTTGCATTTCTTGACGTGAATCTCTTTACAAATCTTGTAAACTCATCTGTCTCTTGCGATCCTGAGTAGGATATTCTAAATCCTTCATCTGGTATTAATCCAGCCAGAGTTCCTGATACAATAGCTGTTATATCAACATTGAGGTCTTCTTCGCCTGTTGAGAACAGCTGCTCTCTCCACAAGTTTACTGTTCCATTTCCATCGTTCAGGTTGCCACTTGAGATAATATCAATGTCATTTGATCCTAATAAGCCTTGCTTATTCGCCCCTGTTGTGTACCATTTCTCAGCTTGCCCTGACGACACTGACGCTGTTAAAAAATTACAAACATCAATATCTCTAAAACCAACAACATCGCGTCCCACTCCTTCATCAAAGCTTCTTGATAGTGGGAATACAATTAATTTAAAATTTGTGGGCGTAATTTGTCCGCCGTAGACATCGCTAAGAACAAGGTTGCACTTAAATGATGAATCATTAATGTCTAACTTTGATGACATTAATGATCTCAAAGGTGAATAGTCAAACTTTATTAGTGCACGAGAAAGCTCTATAGGATTTGTTTCTCCTACTACAGAGTTTTCATCGTAAAGCTTGAACAGGTCAAGCGTTCCTGCTTGACCAAGGTTAGCGTCAGTTGCTCGAAAAGAAGATCCGATGATCTTATTTGTAATATAAGCATCTTTGCTTGCTGAGAGTGCCAAATACATGTCTTCTCCTATGCAACATTGCCAATTATGTCAAAATCAGGATATCTAACTTCAAATATGCCACCCGGCGTTGGCACTACCAGGCCGTTTGTTGTGTTCTGATTGACATTGAATACGACGTCACTGTACTGCACACCATCTATATTTCCACTAACACTTTCAAATGTTAAATTTGAAATTGACAGAACGCCGTTAGTGTTAAGAATAATGTTCATGATATCTGATGTTAAAATTGGCTGATCTATCTGAAAATTCTTAACATTAAAGTACTGCTTTAGTGACTGATTAATGCTTTGCAATGTTGTATTTTTAACTGCTGTTGAATTAAGAACAACCGTATAATTCAACCGCATGTTAATAATGCTGGCATCAACGATATCCATTCCGTCAGAAATCAATCTAAATTCGTTAACGTATTTGCTTAGATTGATCTTTAATGTATCTGATGAGAGAACTAATTGACCACTGTTGTTTCTGCTAACAACGTACATTAAAGTAGACAGTGGATTAACTGGATTGGGCCTAAATGCCACACGAAATACTCTACCAAAGTTAGAAGGCATAGTGTAGACACGTGCCATAGCATCTTGCTTAGTCACAATTCTATTTTGTGCATTAGAGTAATCGAGTGCTATTGAGCGAAGCTCATCAAGTGTTAATGCATCTTCTCCGCCGACTGCTGTTTCTACATTATCAACTTCAAAAGTTGCGCGAATAGTTGCTGCAATGCTGGAAGGTGTTGATGGAGGAAATCTGTGTATTAGACGAGAAATTGTATTTATTGATCCCGCACCCACATTGTTATTTAAACCACCGCCGTACCTGTACGTGACTGTAATTGTCGTGTTTGATGGCGAAATACCTAGACTTCTTGTACGCAAAAGGCTATTAGGATCAATAACGGCTTTGTTGAATGTCTTTTTTGAACCGTACAGCGGTAGAGCAATTTGTGATGGGTCCGGTATAATATCATCATCAAGCGAAGAAGCGTCACCTGATCCAAATGTCAATGTTGTCCTACCAGAAGATCTACTAGTTTTTGCTATAAATCGTCTAGGTGCAGGTATGACGGTAAGAGAATCTTCAACAGTATCGCTATCTGATGTTGTATTTTGGACAGCCTTAAAAACAACATCATGTGTTAAGGACTCGACTTCATAGTATTGATTGTTATCAAAGTCTGTTACACTAACAATTTCTGTAACATTTTGATTTGAAAGTGTAATTGTCCTAAATGGAATGAAACTATTGTCAATATTAAAACTTTCAGATGCTACTCTACTTGACGAGCAAAGACCTGTAGCGCGAACAACAAATCTCGTAGGATTACCTAGCGCATCCTGCGAGAAGATCTTGTACTGTGCAATAAGCTCACCACTTTGATTTGTTTCTGCAAAGTTAATGTCTTCTGTTAGTTCAAAAACAATTCCTGAATTTGACGTAACTTGTGTGCCTGCTGCAATGATTGGCATGTACTGTGTATTTGGTACGTAATTAGGACCTATTAGCGCTGCAGGGATCACGGCATAGAAATTAACATTTAAAATTGCAGGTGCAGCACCGCCTATCTTGACGCCCGCGCGTTGTATAAGCTTCTCTATGTTGTTAACATCTGTAGCAGTTGACAAATTTAATTCATTAAATTGATAGTCTAGATAGTAAGACAGCACATCACCAGTATAAGCTGCCATGTCAATAAACATGCCTGCAACCGAGTTCTCTGATACATCTCTTATCTGGTCAGCATAGTAACTTTTAGCATAAGTTGTGAGATTATCACGGAGAGCATCAAAATCTTTACCAAGATATGATCGCTGCCTAATTTGTCTTAGTCTCTGCTGGATTGTTGACATTATCCCATCACCTCAAGAATAATCTTAACACGTTGATTTGACGCACCGATCTTTGGTACACTGTAGTTGACTAAAATTTGGTATTTTGCCATGCCGTTGCGTGTCGACGGCAAGTTCTGCATATCAAACGTATCTAAAGTAATAAATGGCATATATTTGTCAACTGTGCTCATGATTGACTGCATTGCAACAGTCTGAACGTCGACGTCTGTCGTATATTCAGCAAGAATTGCACGAAGATTTCCGCCGTAATCATATAATCCTAGGCGCTCGCCGTAGTTTGTCATGATCATGTTTCTCAGATTATCTTGAATCTGTGCTGCTACTGTTGTATGCATTTGGTAAGGGTTGCCGTTCCCTCCAAGTGACATAGGTGTCTTAATTCCAATTGGAAAGACAGCTACTTCTGGCGCAAGTGTACGGAGTTGCGCCGTTGTTGTGCCGATATTTTTAAAGCTACGTTCAGCCATCGCTTATAACTATTGAGCTACTTGAGATGCTCATGCTACTAAGCCGATTTCTCTAGCAGCTATGTTTATAATAATTCCAGGACCTACAAGCCAACCTAACAGTGAAACAACTGCCATCTGCGTTATTTTCTTTGAAAAAGTTAAAATTGTAGCTGCAAGTGTAACAGTCCTGTCAATATTAGGTATTAGCGCTTCAATAATTGACTTGATTAGATCAAATATTGATTGAACAATGTAAGAAATAAATGAAGTAATTCCTTGGATAATTGCTGAAATTAGACCTGCAATGTTTGATAATATCGCTACGATGCCTGCTATCAGCTTCTTAATAAATTCTAAGAAGAAGTATGCTATACCTGGTGGGAATGGCGGTGAAATATGAAATATTGGCAGAGACGGCAGCGTAGGAAGTGTTATGTTAGGCAACGAAATATTAAAATTAAAGTCAGGAATTGGAATGCTCAATGATGGAAGTGCCGGAAATGCAAGTATTGATTCAATAATTTTCTTAATTGCTTCTATGATCTTATTTTTAAACTCTTCAACTTCCTCAAGACGTCTATCAATCTCAGATTTTATTCTATTGATAACTTCACTTGACTTATTAATTTTTTCAATTACATTTACTTTAATAAAATCAATAAATTTTTCTAGTGCCCCATTGATTGCATCAGAAGACCCTCTTATGAAATCTTGTGCCAAAGATGCAAGATCTGCAAGAAAAAATGGTATCTTTAAAAAAAGTGGTGCAAAAATTGATGTTAAAAACTCAATGATATCAAAATCAATTAAATCGGGTATTAAATCTTTTAGAAGATTAAGAATATCAATAATTGGCTTTGTTGGATCGATAATTGGAATAGCTTTTGCTGCCACACCTGTCGCTGGAATTGAATCAAACATATTGACGACACCATTAAAAAAAGTATCTACATATATCTGGTGCCATTGAGGTAGGCGTTCTTTGTGATCATCTAGACCATTATTGGCTGCAAAACTATCTGCTGCTAAAGGCACTGCTGCACCGATTAGTGATAATTCGGCACCTGCTAGAGATATACTTGACGCCGATCTAATTGATTCTACTATTTCATTGATAATATTAAGACGCTGGCTGTCACTTATTGTACCCTCATCTCCTATAAACCCAACATCCTTAAGCGCTCCCATTATTTCACCAATATTTTAGATGCAAATAATCCTGATCCTTCTATAATGGTTGAACCAATAACACCGCCTGCAGATGATATTACGGGGGGTGCTATAACATTTCCTAAAGTAGTTTGATTTTGATCTATCTTCTGGCATAATATAGCTTTGTCAGCATCGTCACCACCTAGTTTTATAACACTAGTCTCTGCTGGGACAATAACAATCTCTCCGTTGCTCTTTATGACAATTCCTGCACCTGTATCACCTACTGTGATCTTTATGTCATTTCTAGCAACAAGTCTTACTTGATCGCTCACTACAACAGCACTTGATGCTGCACCGCTTCCTTCAATACCTTTGACATTGATTGAAAATTTTGTGTCAGAGTTGTCAAACATTGACAGATAAAGTCTTGCCTTGTCTGCCATAAAATCTATAGGACCATCTGCGCTTGCAGGCTGCGTTTTATCAACTTCTTTATTATTTCTTGTATTTAAGACAGGCTCTGTTTTTAAATTGTGACCTGCAACAATATCGACTGAACCTTGTCCTGGGATATTTTCTGTCGATCCTAGCACAATAGATGAATTATTAGAGCCCTGTATGACTAGGTCGCCAGGATGTCTAACAATTCTTGGGACTGCTTCTTGCACAAATCTTTGCTGATATTCTTGTGATTGTCTTAAAATTGCATCATCATTGTAAAAGATACCTGATGTTCGCTCATATAGACTGTCTGACTTGCCATTTGGAAAATTATTTGTATTGGGTACTGTATTATTGAAAGCATCTTTTGAACTAACTTGGGGCGTTACACCAGGAGATGCTGATACAATGGGTTGATTAACTATCCTGTCAATATGTGTGTAATTGGCATCTTCTGAAATATAATCACCTGTCTTACGACATACCCAGTAATAAACTCGATCAAGTGATGAATAAAAAACCCAAACTTGTTCTGCTGGTTTAATGGGCATGCAAAGATGAGCAGGGAAAAATGGGTATGCTATATGCTGGTCGAGTCTATTTCCCTCTATTATTTGACACCAAATGGAATTAATAGGCATTGAATTTAAAAGTGCGCTATTCTCCACAGATGACTTAATAAGATTATTTTGAGTCTGACTTAAAATCTTTGGGTCAGATATAAAGTCAATTACTTTAGCTGTAATAAATGCAGACCCGCCGCCTGTCGTTCTTTGACCTGCTGATTGCTTATCAGACTGTGCTGTGTCAGGCACAACAATTGCGCGTGCTACTCTAGAATATATGGACATTAGTCTTCGCCGATCTTGTCATAGATTGCGTCCATACTCATCTCTTTGCTCTCTTCATGCGCAATTAATTCAGCAAGTTTTAAGATCTGATCGTTGGCTCTAGACATTCTCTCAATGTATTTAGTAACGACTGGTCCGAGAATGTTGTGATTAGCTGCGTTGCCCTTCACCTGCATGAGTGCATCTGTAAATAAGATTCCTGCATTCTCACGATCGTTGACAGCATTCTCATAGATTTCTTTCCAGAGGAGCTTCTTCTTATCTTCTGTAGATGTGAGCGTGTCAAGAATGTCAGAGAATTGCTTAATCTTCTTCTCTTTGTCATCTAACGCTTCAATTGCTTTAGTCACATCAGCCATTTTAACTCCTTTTAGAAAATATCATACTCACCTGTCTGCATGAGATCTTTATATCTCTTTCGTATACTAGACATAGAGATTGATAATTGCTTAGGCGTTAAACCAGTAATATCTCTGACGTAGACAAAGATTGCTCTTTTATTGAGAATCTCTACGTCATCTATCTCACTGAATATCTTTTTTATCGCCTCGATACATTTTATTTCATTTTCACATGTCATATCACATCTTATGTCTTCAAGCAAAGCAAAGATGCTCAGTGTTGTATCTTCTTTAATTAAATTGGCGTCTTGATTTTGGTCAACTGAGTAGTTTTCAAGATCTATAAGATCAATCTCATTGATAGAATCTTTGTCATCAATGCTACACATACGCTTAGCTGCTTTTGCGCGCTGCCGATTTTTAACAATTAACCAATTTTTCGCAACAACGTTAAAATAGCTGAATGCTTTTGTGCCTCGAGTTGCGTCAAACTTCTTAAGTGTTTCAAAGAGAAAAGTTACGCAATCTGTCTTTAAGTCATCAAAATTACCATGGCTAATATTGAAACCCTGTATAAAAATCAAATTTTCAACAAGTTTATCAAATGCCGGGAGTATCTCCTGCACATAGATCGTTTCTCTCACGCCATCATCTTTCTCATATTGGAAGCGTACAATTGCATCATGTGTTCCTGCATGGAAGTACATCTTCATACGTGTACCCGAAGCTGGCTTAGCTATTTTTTTCTTGTGCGTCATCTTCGGCACCTACACTTTTTGTTAGAATGTTTGCAACTTTAAGAACTGTCCCTCGTGCATCTTCAATCTCAGCAATAACTTGCCTAACTTCAATTGAATCGAAGAAAACAGGAATCTCAAGAATTCTTGTCATTTCTTTGTAATTACTGTCAAGAAGGTCCAAAGATGCCTCAATGCCATCTTCGACGTCGATGATAATCTTACCAAATTTATAGTTGTAATAGATCGATATGCCAAGAGCAACGATTAAGATGACACATAATAGCGAGAGAAGCAGAATCATGCTCACCTCAGATCTAATGCATCAGTTAAAGATGCGTACTGCATAAGTATAGCTTCTCTTGAGAAATTTTCTTTACACTTCTTTGAAAGGTCCTGGGCCCACTGCTTTGGGACAAACGAGCTTGACCTAAATTTTGTAATCTTTTTCTTAAAATCAGCCTCAAGAGGTTGAGCCCACTTTGTGCCCGCAACAAATATTTTTCCATCAATGCGAGTCTGTGGTATGTCAATCAATGTGTAGTCTACACCTACAAATTTGCCGTACTTTAAAAAGTCAAGGTGGCCGGACCAGTTAGTAACAATAACAGGAACGTCAGATGCTGCCGCTTCAAGTATTGGAAGACCAAATCCTTCACCACGAGTTAAGCTTACTAGAGCTTTAATAGAAGGATTTCTATAAAGGCTAGACATCTCATTAGAACTTAAATTACCATGAATGAGGTGCACTCTTGGATACTTGCCTTTTCTATTAAGTGATATAAACTTCTCAATATTATCTGTGGTAAGCTTTCTATCGATCTTTGTTCCACGTCCCATATTTGTCTTAAGAATGATTCCCACATCCTTGTCATCTTTAAATACGTCAAACATCCACCTCAGTGTATCGTGTATGTTCTTCCTATCATCAGATGATGTATTGGCAGTCATTTGTGAAACGATAAGAAAATTAAATGTTGTACTTAGCGGTATTTGAAGTGGCTCTACAACCTGTTCAATCTCTGGCATATACCACTCACCAATTACATGTATCGGTGTAGTAACATTTCCTGATGCTAGGAGCGTCTTCTTTACATGATCTGTTGGGACAATTACAACCGACATGCTGTTGACTGCACTAATCCATTCTTCATTACACCGATCTGTCTCAACAGCAGCTGTTACACCTATATTAAATTTAGCAATTTTAGGGTCCCACTCGTTAGGAAGTTGAACTTGTATGGAAATATCAAATCCATTCTGTTGATTTGTTGAAGACTTCATAATCTGCTCAATTAATCCGCCTTCTTCATTTGGATTAATGTGCCAAGATGTATTTCCCCAATTCAAGACTTGTGATTGTACACTCCATGTCTCAATTGACTTTGCCCACTGGAATATTTGACGAGAATGCTCACCGTAACCAGAGATGCTAAGTAGCGGCGCTCTAACGACAACACTTTTCATAGATCCTTAACCTCCCAACGCTTGTGGCGACTCTTCCAGTTTTCTATCATATCTTTCATTGTATCGTGCCAGTCGTCTACTGTCTTTTGGTAAGAGAACTCAGACAGAGCGTAATTTCTCACTTTCTGGCGTAAAGCAAGCTTATCGTCGGGAGGCATCTTAAACAGATTGTAAAGTCCTGCTGCCGTTGTTTCAACAGTAACATAATCTTCGTAGATGTAGGGAACAAGCTGTGAGCCTACAAGAGTCCTACATTCCACAGGAAGCGCGACACCATTTTCTGTACTATCACGATGATCAACAACTTGACGGGTAAGACCACCCGTCTTTACAGCGGCGATCGGCGTACCTGCTTGCATCGCCTCAAGTGTTCCTAATCCAAATCCTTCTGCATAAGAAATATTAATGCAAACATCAGAAATGTTGTAGAGAACATTCATCTTATCAAATTCAATTCTATCTTTAGAAAAGAAGACATTGTCAATGATACCTAATTCTTCAGCAACTGCAAAAAGATTTGGACCTTCCTGATCGAGCGGGTCCGTGTGCATGATTAGTGTTGCTTTCCTATGACCATCATTTGATTGCATGTTGTCTAAAAGCAACTTCCATGCATGAAGCACATCTGCTGGTCTCTTTCTGCGTGCATTTCTATTTACCCAGATTCCTACAAAGTGATCTAATCTATTGGGACCTAACAGATTTCTCTTATAATTTGCACGCTCAATCTCACTAAATGGGAAAAATACATCATCTGGAATTGCATGAGGGATAAAATTAGTCTTGTTAGGAAAGTGCTCTTTTATCATCTCATATGTCATGTAAGAATGACAATTAATTAAATCAGTTGACTGATATAATGCGTCATTAAATTTTGGATAAGGATGATTATCCCAAACATGCCACCATAGAATTGGACACATTTGGTGGACTTCGTCTTCCATCTCAAAGAGCCAGATGAAAAAACGTGGATCTGTAAAAATTAAAATAGCATCTGGCTTTTCAGTTGCAAGTGTAACACGAATAAGATCTCTATTACCAAAACCATCAATTGGCTTGATAATGAGATCTTCATTCACAACTATCGTTCGATAGTCGCTGTGCTTCATGGCGGCACCGAACTGCCTGAACGTCCACTCACCCTTCTTAACGAGGCCGTTGAGCAAGTGTCGTGTCTGGGTGCCTACGCCAGATGTTGAGAGTGCATGATCCGATAGGACGATGATTTTTTTCTTCTGCATGTGGTTATTTCAATAATAACCACCTATTTATAAGAGGTAAACGCTGCAAACTCACTTGAGCCACTGCAATGCTCAGTATTTTTGTAGTCACAGTAGGTACAAGACATCCTATTCTTGATCGGCTTATTTGCCTTGACGCCTGAGATCATAGAATTAACCATCTTGGTTGCCTTCTCGAACGCCTTTGGCCCCACAGACACCTCGACAAGCTCACATGCCTTGCCAGGCTTTGCTCCGCGCTTCAGAAGAACAAAACCGCACTTAATCTCTTTTGCATCTAGATCAAACTTCCTTGAGCAGAAGTACTTGTATAGTGCAATTTGCGCCTGGTAGATAAAATCTTGCTTCTTATCAGTCGACCAGCCTCGTGCAGATGTTGTCTTCCAGTCTGCGATCCAGAGGATCTCTTTACCACGGCTATTCTTCGCTCGAAACATTGCGTCAACGAAACCCTTGAACTTGACATCAGAGCCTGGAATCTCTTCATATAGTTCGTGCTCTGAGGCCATGAACTGCCAATCGGGAAATGTGTCATCAAGAAACTGTGGGATCTCAGACAGGATCTGTTCAGCTTCTTTGATCCAGTTTTCTGGCTTCTCAAAACCCTTCTGCTGCCATGTCGTAGTGATGGCATTGCGCATGCGGTCAAGATTGAAAGTTCTATGCTCTAGATAATCCTCAAGTTCAGCGTGGACGATGGTTCCAAAGTCAATATTTGGGCTAGGCTTGAACATGTCGATCTTGTCAATATAGACAAGCTTGTGTCGCCATGGGCATTCCTTCCATGTCTTGACTTCAGAGTAGGATACGTGTGGTTTGCCAGTTGGGAACGTAGTCACACATTGATTATACGAATCATTTATTAATTTTACTAGTCACGGCGCCTGGAATGCGCTCCCAATTTTTATCGTCTCTAACTTCAGTATTCTTTAACCAAGTAGCAGTCAGCATAGTAGGTTCAACATCAATGCTTTTAGCGAAAGAGATCATTGCATTGACGTCTTTAGGAAAACACTTTCCGCCAAATCCGAGCTGTCCATCATGTCCTGGAACATCAACATGTGAATTTCCAATTCTACCATCAGTTAAAAATCCAACAATTGCTTCATCCCAATTTGCATCAATTTTTTGGCATATCTGCTTCATTTCATTCATGAAACTAATCTTGGTTGCAAAGAAGCAATTACACATGTATTTAATCAATTCAGCTGTTCTGTAGTCTGTTTTGAGGATCTGCGTGTGTGGGAATCTGGTTCTAAAAAGGCTCTCGACGCTATCAAGATCTTCCTTATCTCTGCCGCCAATCACGATCCTAGTAGCATTAATAAAATCAAGATATGCATTTCTTTCTGTTAAAAATTCAGGATTAAAGATAATTCTAATATTTGGAAATGAATCTTTAATTTTATCTGTAGTGCCTGGGATTACTGTTGACTTTAAGATGAAGATCTTTTGATCTAAATTGATACCAAAACTAGAGATTTCGTTGAAAACATTGAAAACATAAGAGAGATCTATCTCTCCTGACTGATGCATCGGTGTTGGAACTGATACAAATAAGTACTCAGATTTATCAACAGTTTCGTATAGAGAATGTGATGATTTTTCGGGTAAGACGTCGTAAACTCTGATATTTGCCCATAGTGAAAATCCTCTTTCAACAGCTGAGCCTACAAAACCATTCCCTATGATTCCAATATTTGCTAGTGATTTCTGCATACCGTATTTATCCTATTGGCAATATCATCAATTAAATCAATGTTGAAGTCTTCGCCGCAATGTACATAAAAGACTTCTTGTGACATTTTTAATGCATTCTCATAGTCAAGAGGATTATTTTTCCATTTTGAGAAAAGTGGTTGTATAGACATTGGCTTGAATGAGTGCCGCACATTGATACCGCTTTGTTTAAGTTGTTTAACAACAGCGTCAGCATTAGGATGTCTCATATCATAGACCCACACAACATTTCTATTATTGGTCATTTGAAATTCTTTGTCTATTCTCTCATTTAAAAGAGATGTTATTAAATTTCTCCTTTCAAGAGAATTTTGAAGATTTTCAAGTGACGACAAAGCAAGCCTTGCTTGAGAATTTGTCATTCGGTAGTTAAAGCCTATTTGAGAATGATAATAATCATGTGTTTTACCAAATGACATGCTTCTCATATCTCTGACTTTTTCAATCAGATCTAAGCTGTTTGAATAAACAAGACCACCTTCTTCGGCACAAATTATCTTATTTCTGTAAAATGAAAAAGATCCAATGTCATATGTTCCTGCTTGTCTACCAATGTTGGTAATTGCTGCTTGAGATTCACATGCGTCTTCTATGACACGTATTCCATACTTTTCTGCGATCTCTGCGACTCTTTTCATGTCTACAGTTCTTCCATAGACATGTGTAACCATTAAGACTTTAATTTTATGGTCTACATCTTTGCTAAGTAACTTTTCTACAAGATCAAGATCTATTAAAAGGTTGCTATCACAATCAACAAATTTCATTTGTAATCTTGCATAGAAAACAGCAAGAGCGGATGCATACATTGTGAATTCTGGTACTATAACAATAGAATCAGAAGGAAGTTCTAGTGCCTCAAGAGCGACATGCAGTGCTGCTGTTCCTGTATTGACAACTGCACATGTCTCTCTTGAGGATCCTAGATGATCTGCATATCTTTCTTCAAGAATCTCAAAATCTTGCATGTTTTATTCTATGATTTTCTTGTGATTATTTCATAGTCAAATTTATATGATGGCCAAATAATTGCAGATTTTGCAACTCTAAGAAATTCTGATTCAATCTTTTCCCATCTACCTTTTTCAATCAAATCAAGCTTCTCGCATTCAACAATGCGTTCTTTAACACAAGAACAGACAACAACATCAAACTGATCATCTTGGAATGGAAGATTTTGTAATTGACCCAATACTAGATTGGCATTTGGGTAAATTTCTTTTCCATATTCAAGCAGAGCAACTGTCTGATCAACACCCGTATAATTTTTGACATATTCTGAAAGCCAGCCATAAGCACAGCCTGCATCGAGAATTTTAGAATCTCTTAGACTGTAATATTGTGAGATTGTGGTCAATCGATTTAGTTTTATTTCATACTCATCTTCTGAGAAGATCGAAGCCCAGGGCCAACCTTCACGCTTGGCTTGCGCAACTCTACCTACCCAAAATTCTTGATCATCATAGATGTTTTTCATTAGAAATCCCATTTATTGTTATTTTCATAGAAGTAAG
>JACCDO010035445.1_pt1 | contig 33866 bp, 40 predicted proteins | sample 7446101 | NCBI WGS metagenome assembly JACCDO01 (sample SAMN15323440, study PRJNA562643) | freshwater metagenome | isolation source: river surface water | place: USA:Blue River Watershed | collected 2017-08-16 | reverse complement strand
ATTCTTTATTCAGTCATTCTTTATTCAGTCATTCTTTATCCAAACATAAACCATTTCGGTATATTCATTCTGCCTTTTTGATTTTTTAAGTTGAAAAGTGGTTAGTGCTTCACCAAATAACTTAACTAAAACACGGTCATAAACTTCCTTACAAACATTAATAATATAATGACCTCCCTTTTGTAAAGAAGTATACGTTTTACTAAAAGCTGGTATATAAAATTTTTCATCCATTTCGGTTTTCGAGCTGTATGTCGGGTTATTCGCGTATTTCTCAATAAAATAATAAGGCGGTGACACAAATACAGTGTCATATATGAGCGTTGAATAATCGACCGCGACAGCATCGCACATAAAAACACGAAAATCGGTCTGCGATTTTGTCTTCAAATAAGACACCATTTTATCATAAGGCTCTGATAAATCTCCATTAATCTCGACACCGTAATGAGTCTCCAAATTTAACGCAGCGGCAGCCACAGTGGACCCACCCCACCCGGCACAAAAATTCAACACGCGTTTGGCGTTGAAACGTACAAAAATTTCCATACAGTTTAACGGTCGCATTATATTAATGGCGCTTATGCAAATATTATACACCTCTTTTAAAACAGTATATTCAGTTTTAGTATTATTTTTATTTTTAACGTCCTTATAATAGGTAAGCATATTTTGTATAAATTTTTTCTGTTTAAATGTATCAATGTTGATAACAAATTCAAAAAAATTGGCATTATATTTACCTCGCGTTTCAAGACGCTGTCTATAAGTAAAATAATCAACAATATTGTTTCCTATACGAGAACGAGGGCTAACAGTATCAGCAGTTGCTCCAATTTTAATTAATTTATCCATCTCTCTATCAACTGTTTCCAAATCAATATTTTTAATATTTTTTGCTATATTTTCCTTTTCTTCAACAGTAAAAGCTTCAGTATTTATCATATATTATCTATAAAGAGAGAAAAAGATAATATATTCGTTATTTTATTTTTATTTTTTAACAACATTTGGTTTATATGCTTTATTGTAATTTAACATGTAATTCTTAAAATTTGTAATTTTTTTTTCAATGTCACTGTAATCTTCACTTTGAATAATTGTCAAAGGAATAATCAAAAACCAACTATCACTTCTTTGCAATTTGAACCAATATTTATCGATTTTATAATCATTATTAGTAGGGTCTTTCATTAATTTTTGAACACCTTCTTTATAGTTATTTATTAGTTTATCATAATATGCGTTTTTAACAATATAACCAGTAGTAGTTTGACAATTATATATTTTAATACAAGAATCATCAATAGGTTCGTATGGAATCATATTATTGCCGGCAATAAGCACTACATCCCAAAGTTGGTTTGTTGTTAAAAATTTGTTTACCTGTTTTAAAAATAATTCTGGGTCTAAAAATTCTATATCGTCTTCACATATCAAAACATAATCGTAATTTCTTTGTTTTGCTAATTCTAAACATTTTATATGACTCATTGTGCAACCGATTGCGCCATTTTCTAATTTAATAGCTTTGAATCTTTCGGGCGTTTTAATACCAATTTTACACAGTTCTTTTTCGACTTTCTCTCTTCTATCAGTTCTAGAATCTAAATTTATATATAAAACTGGAATATCCTGTATTTCATTTAACATAAATAATTAATTAATTAACTATTTAAATATAAATAAAAATAATTATTATAAAATGATTACTTATACTATTTCTAATACAAGCAATATACAAATAACTGAAAACATTGATAAAATAAATATATTTTGTCAGTATTTTATTCACCCAAATAAAGAGAGACACGAGGAAATCGTAAAATGTTTAAAAATGAATGTTAATAATGAATACATAACCCAAATTTATTTGTTGAATGAACGTATATACACCGAAGAAGAACTAGACATTTCCAGTAATAAAATTATACAAATTAATATTGGACATCGTTTACAATTCAAAGATGTATTTGAATATATAAATTCAAATAATATTACTGGATATAATGTTATAATAAATTCAGATATATTTTTTACTAGTGATATTAAAAATCTTTTTAAAACCGACATTCATATTAATAAAAAAATGTATGCGTTATTAAGATATGAATATGATGAAATTGACATTGAAAAATCACAATTATTTGGACATCGAGGTGACTCGCAAGATACATGGATTATCCATTCAAATTTCAATATTGGCACTAAAGAAAACAAAATGTTTAATTTTGAATTTGGAAAACCTGGGTGTGATAATAAACTGATATATTTAATGTTCTTATTAGGATATGAAGTTTTAAATGACCCAGAATTTATTAAATCATATCATATACATAAATCTAATATAAGAAATTATAATGTAACTCAAACAATTTCTCCTCCGTATGAAATTATAATGCCGAAAAACTCTCTACAATTTTCAAAACAATATTCTCCAGCTGAAATTAGTATAATATTTAATACAAAATACCATCATCGCGACAGCAATGATAAACTTTTTAATTACATAACAAACAAAATTAATAAAAACGAAACATTCATAATACCTAGACTCTCTAACATTGAAACAAATTACGCAATTTTTACAATGACATTATTGTTACCAGAATATGCTTCAAAAAAAAGAGCTATTTTGAATTTTCTTGAAAATAGTAGAAAAACCATGAAAAATAATGCGGGCATAAAAATTTCTTCAACCGCATCAAGTAATAAATATTCTAAATTATATTTAGAATCATTAAAGAATTGTGAACTTTTTGGTGCTTTGGCGCCACACGATAACATGTTCAGGACAATTTCTGAAGCGCACACAATAATTAATAATTTATTTAAAACAAAAGAAACATATTACTCTGAAGCTCTAGACATTTTTCATTATATATATACAAGACCTTGGACTTGGGCGTTAAAAGGTAAGCGCTTGCTTATGATATCTAATTTTGAAGAATCTATTAAATCAAAAATAAATTCCAGAAAAGAAATTTACGGAGTTGATTTATTTCCAAATTGTGAAATTATAACTATACGACCACCGCAAACGCAAGGTTCAGAAGATTCTGAAGAATTCGACATTGAATTAAACAAATTTACACAAAAACTTGACGCTATAAAGGATAAATATGATATTGCATTAGTTTCTTGTGGAGGTTATGGTAGTTTAGTTTGTAATCATATATATAAATCAAAAAAATCCGCAATATATGTTGGTGGCGTTTTACAAATGTATTGGGGCATTTTAGGTTCAAGATGGCTGAAAGATAGACCTGATATAATTCGATTATTTTTAAATAGTAGTTGGTCTAGACCAATTAATAGTGAAAAACCCAAGGGTTTTGAAAATATAGAAGGGTCTTGTTACTGGTAACATGTATTATAATTTATAATTTTATCATTACAGATTATATTTTTAACGAATTAACATTCTTGGATTTATATATATTTTGTAACCCTTGTTAATTAAATACGCATTAAATGATACATGCTCACATATTTGTTTATCTACATGCGTTTCCTCGCGCCCTATATATATGGCTTTATCAATCGATTTTAATTTATATAATCCAGCGCCACCGAACGCTGAAAGAACCGGCATTATTTTTGTATATATCGGATAATTAACAATGTATTTATCAATACATTCTTTATAAGCTATATGATGTGGTATGCCATGTCGTTTCATCACATTTACATTATTCCAACAACATGATGTTAATAACCCTGTTTTTCTTAACGCATAAATATCATAATATTTGTCTGAACAATTTGCAAACATAGCGTCCCATTGTGTTGTATTATAAAAAAAACAAGTATTAATTGTTTCTATTAATCTACCACTTGCTAACACATCATCTAAATCTAACATCAATATGTAATCATAATTTAAATATTTTTTATTGATGTGGTCAATAATTTTATTTCTACAATGCGCTATTCTCATAGTCCTATTTTCTATATTAACATTATCTTCAAATATATAATCATATTCAGGCTTTTTATTATCAATTAATAATTTTCTTGTAGAGTCACATGAATCGTTTTCATAAATAATTATTTTATATTCTTTAAATTTTTTACCAATTTTGTTCATTATTGATAAATTTCTATTTATAAATACTTCCACATTTCTACAACAACCTGTAATTATTACTGATTTTGTTTTCATTATATCAAATGACAATTTATAAGCTTTTATCTTGTTTATCCAATATTTTAAATTTAATTTATCGTAATTAAATTTTCTATTTTTAAATTTAGTTATTGTGTTATTTAATAAATCTTGACTAACATCTGACCATTCTTTTACGATTAACACTGGCAAATCTTCGTATAAAAGGTCCAAAGGTGACGATTTTACTATTGGAATACATCCTAAACATAATGCCTCCCATGTTCTATGACAATCAAGACCATTACCGTGTGGTGAAATAACAAATGCGTACTCGGATTGTTTCTCCCAAGTAGCTTGACGCTCAATTTTATTTGGCTCATAATACACCAAATGTGGTGGTATCTGATTTTTAGCATCAATCCTATCTTGACCAAATTTAGTAGTCATAAAAAAATGAAAATTTGAATACGCTTTTATTTCTCTTTCATGAAAAGGTTTTGATTTACTTTTAATGCTTTCTAGAACGTTTTCTTGTTCCAATGGGGCTATTTTTTTACCCCAACTATGGTCTTGTATTGACATTGTATGATAATCTAGACCTATAGGCATTTGTGTTATTTTATAATGTTCTGTTAAAATACAATTTTGTGAAAACCAATGGGTAATTTTATCACATTCTATAAATTGTAAAAATTCTTTATCCGATGAAAATATATTATTTGGACACGTTAAATCACTGTCGCCAGATACTAGAATAATGGGTTGGGTTAAACTAGGCATTACAATTTTAAAAAAATAAGGTATTGCTGATGTAGATACATAGACAATAGAGTTTTCTTTTAAACCTGATAAATCATAATTTATAAAGCTTTGTACATCAGAAATTGGCGTTGAACTAAAAATGTCGCATGATTTTAATATGCCTCTAGAAGAAACGTATTTACAATTATTTTCTTCGTTCATTTTATTGTAATTACAGTGATTATATATTTATATCAAAATTAAATATAAATATATAAATGATTCAACTGTCCACAAAATACTTGTCGGTTGCTATTAAAAGCATATCTTGTTTAAAACTTTCATGTAAATTGAATCCAATTGCGTAGTCTTCTAAAAATTCACGTTCAACCTTTTCTCTCTTTGAAATTAAATCTATAATTGCTTCTGAAGAGAGAAAATAAAAACGACCGCTGCAATATTTTGTTATATATAAAGGAATTTTGGGAGGCAATTCTGGATGAATTCTGTGATATTCTGACAAATAAGGTTGTTTAACATCAACAATATAACCGCCATAATGTGGTCTAGGTAATTTTGCTTTGATTAAACCACACAACATATCAAAAAATTTATGGTTTGTTAATGTTTGGTCATCATCGGTTTTAAATATGTATTTAAAATTAAACGTTTTGTTTATAGCAGTGTAAGCAGCGATTACCTTTTTAGGCAATGAATTATAATCATCGGCAACTTTTACATATAAAACGGAGTTTTCATTATCAAAACGAAACTCTGTGTCTAAACTTTCGTCGCCAATTACGTGGTAATATTTTAGATGAGGTGGGATTTGTTTAAGCCATGTCATTTTTTGATAAAGTGCTTTTTTGGCATACTTTTTACAATTCATTATTAGCATTATAAATTCTTGTTCAATCATTTAAATATAATTATAGAGATTTTTATATTTAAATTAACATTTTTTAAATTATATAAATTTTATACCGTTATTTTATTCCAATCTATAGGACACAAATCTCTAGTATCATGAACTGCTGCTTTGCCAAACCAAGTAGCTGGATAGCATACTATTTTATATGGATTCATATTAAAATGAGCACCCCACCAACTAAATGAACTATTTGCGATAATATTGTCCCTACAGCAACTCATTAGTATCATTTGCTGCCAATCGCTCAATTCATTTGACGCTCTGGTAAAACTTAGCGCAGGAAAATCGATTATAAGTTTGGCAATGGTTTCATTTACATCTTCCAAATCTTCTTCTTCACAAAAATACAATACATTTTTTCTATTTGGTTCTTTGAATTTTACCAAGTCGAGTGCTTTCTTATAATATTCATATGTCATAATCGGATGAATATGTTGTATTTTTTTATAGTCTCCGAGTCTAAAATGGAGACTAATTGTGTCATTTAGCATGTCTAATGTAAAACCTGATTTGTTTATAACCCTTTTTTTAATTTCTTCGAGTCCAATCAGTTTGCAAATTGTGTAAAAATTCTCTATAAAATATTTATGACTTTGAAAATAACCGTATAAACATACATTTTGTTCTTGGTGTTTATGCTTTGATAAATTCAAGTCATTATATCTAAAATCATCTTCTTTTACCAGTATCATTTGTGAAAAAGTTTTTGAAGTAAACGGTTTCAGTCTAAACAAAAAATTATCCCAATAGGTGGGTCTTGCGATTGTTTGACCTCCGCCTAATTTATTGACATCCATAAACACAAATTTGGTTTTTAAGTTAATCGCGTGTGATATTGTAGTAAATATTTGGAAAAGCTGGTTACCAAGTCCTCCCATTAAATTACAAGTAAGCATATTTTATTTTATTTATACTTAGTTTTTAAATTATTCTATCACATTTTATTAATTAATTTAACCAATCTATTTTATCATTCAACAGCTGTTCAACCTTAATAAATATATTTGAATTGAAGAACCCATTATGTGCCGATAATGGCGAAGGATGAACACCGTTAATTATGTTGCTTTTATTCAAAATATATTTCTCTTTTGCTTTCGCGAAATTGCCTAGAAGTAGAAATACACACTTTGAATTTTGAGCGCTTATAAACTCGATTACACTGTTGGTAAATGTTTCCCACAATTTCATATGACTGCTTGGCATTCCTTCAACAACTGTTAGCGAAGCATTCAATAAGAATATTTTCTCTCTGTAAAACCATTGCTCTAGATTTCCTGAAACAAAATTATAGTTGCGTTCTGGGAATTCGTTTTGAAGCTCCTTAAAGATATTTCTTAGTGATGGTGGTATTTTTAGACCGGTTGGCACCGAGAAACTTAATCCGTGTGCTTGGCCTTTGCCGTGATACGGGTCTTGGCCTAGCAATACTACTTTTATTTCTTTGACATCCATTTCAAATACTCGATATACGTTTTCCTTTTCTGGATACACTGGTTTTTCTTCGCTTGAATATAATGTGTCTAGATTTATGTGGGGCATTTCATTTATTTTATCGAATAATGGTTTCCATGAGTGATGATAAAATGTGGTATTCATATTATTGATTATAATGTTATTAATAATATGATTTTATATTCAATTTTTTATAATTTTTATAATTTTTATAATTTAAAATAATATATATTAAAATAATATATGACTACAAATTATTATGATATAATTATTATTGGTAGTGGTATGGCAGGACTTTTTAGCGCTTATAATATAAAAAATACATCACCTGATACATCTTTCCTTATACTCGAAAAATATAAAAAACAATGGATAGGTGGTCGAACTAGCAACGAAATGTTTTATGGAACACAAATCGTAACGGGTGCTGGAATTGGAAGAAAAAGCAAGGATAACACTTTAATAAAACTTATGGATGAAATTGGAGTAAAATATAAACCGTATGAAAGTAATATAAATTACGCTCAAACATTTAGTCCTATTGATATACTTAAAATTATTAACAAATTGAAAGGTGAATATATTAAACGTCCCGAACTACATAATAAAACATTTAAGGATTTTTTTATTAAAATATTAGGTGAAAAATTATATAAATCATTTATTATTTCATCTGGCTATACTGATTATGAAAATGCTGACTTATATGAAACCTTATATAATTATGGTATGGATGACAATAAAGGAGGATGGACTGGTATTCATATTCCTTGGAAAAATATGGTCGATAAATTGTATCATATAATTGGCAAAAACCATTTCAAGTTTTCAAATGATGTTGTTGAAATAAAAAAAATTAAACAGAACCCTTGTTTATTTCAAATTAAAACCGAAAATGGCAATTTATATGAATCCAATAAAGTAATTATTGCCACTACTATTACTGGAATTCAAAAACTTGTTCCTGGCGCTGATAAAAAAAACAGTTTGTATCAACAAATACACGGACAAAATTTTTTACGATTGTATGCTAAGTTTAATAAAGAATCGTCTGAAATTATGAAAAAATACGTTACTGGTTATACAATTGTTCCGGGACCGCTACAAAAAATTATTCCTATGGATGCGAATAAAGGTGTTTATATGATAGCGTATAGTGATAATAACAATGCTTTATTACAAAAAAAATTTTTAAATAATACTCTTGAAAATCGTGATTTGTATTGCGAAATAATTGAAAAAACACTTGGCATACCAAATGGACAATTAAAAATAACAGCTATTAAGGATTATTATTGGCCAATAGGAACACATTATTATGAACCTTTAAAAGGAGACTTTAAAACTAGAAAAGAATTTATTTATAAAGCACAACATCCAGAAAACGGTATGTTAGTTGTAGGTGAGGTAGTGAGTAGAGACCAAGGCTGGACAGAAGGAGCATTAGAAAGTGTTAATTTGGTTTTGGATGAAAATTGGATTAAAAATGAATGTTAATTAATTAAAATAAATAATAACCGTGATAACCAATTGCGGCAAAACCTAACATCAATAATAACTCAAAATATAACCGAGCGGTTTTCTCTCTATTATAGCCAATATAAACTAATAAAGGTCCCACTAGTAATATGTGTATTAAATTAACCCAATACCCTTTTCCTTGTTTCATATAGTTATAAGCTTTGAAAATGTGGTAAAATATAATTATGAATCCTAAACCCAATAAGAATGGATACATGAATGTAGGAATTGTTGTTCTATATATCCCTACATATAGAAAGAGAGAACCTACAATTAGAATGTGAAATAAATGAACATAAGTTTCTAACTCCATTTATTCTAACAATATATTTTTTTTATTATCTTAAGATTTATTATCTTAAAATAATATATAATGAATATAGCGAATTTTCACTATAAAAATACAGAGGTTAAAAGTATGACTGGTGGTAAAATAGTGCGTAAAGTTTCAATTAAAAATGGTAAAGGATACAAAAGCATTACTAAATATCATAAAGGGAAAAAAAGTTATACGCATAAAAAACCGATACATAAAGAACATGTGGAGTTAATTAAAATGGGTAAGTTTATACCAGGTTTATTTTTGGATTGTGATAGCAAAAAAAAGAATAAAACACGAAAAATGTAACTTATTTTTAGTGAAATGAATGATTTATTAATTTTTATATAAAATTTGGTATTTTATCTAAAAGTCTTCGTGTAATAAATATGCCTCCATATACTTTTTATGTTTATCACTTCGTTTATGTTCAGCTTTACCAGATACTCTTATTTCTGACCCACATTCACAAGTAATAATTTCCTTTTGTTTTTCAAGTATTTTTTCTTTATTTTTCTGATACCATTCATCCTTATTTTCCTTTATTTTATCCTTATTTGCTTCAATATATATTTTATTTTGTTCTATAATTTCATTTTTATGTGATTCATAATATTTTTTACGAGATATACTATTTTCCTCCTTATGTGTATGATTATATTTTTTCTTAAATTCTTTGATTTTATTAGCATTTTTCTCTCTATACTCTTTCTGCTTTTGTTTTATAATTTGTAATTTCTCCTCTTCTGAAATTTGCGGCAATGATTCAGTTACAATTCCACAAAGTTGGTTTTGATAATCAGTATGTATTTTTGATTGTAGATGTCTATGTTTATTATTATATGTATATTGATTACCACATTCACAATTAATTATTTCACCTCTTTTTGCCTTAAGTTTTTCTTTATTTACTTCATACCAATTAGAAATAATTTGTTTAATTTCTTCTTTATGAATTTCTCTATATACCTTCTTTTGTTCTGCTAATTTTTCATTATTTTGTTCTCTATATTCCTTTTGTTTTTCAGCAATATGTTCTGAATTTTTATTTGCGTATTGTTTTTGATATTCAATTTTGTGTTCCTTATGTTTTTCATAATGGTCTTTTGCTTTTTGTAAAATTTGTTCTTTATTTTCTTCATACCAATCTTGCTTTTGTTTTTCCTTTTCTTCTTTTGATGTAATAGGATTAATACAATTTAATTTAGCATTAAGTGTTTCTATCCAATATCTTTCTCTCATTTCAGCTTCTCTTTTATTATTACAATTGTAAGCTTCTATTTGAATTATAGACCAATTATCCCAACCACCATTTTCTCTAATAAATTTATATACAAATAAATTATAATTTTTTAAATTTGAATTACAACAATTCGATTTATGATTATGTTTGCGGTTATTTATATTAGTTGTATGACCTACATATATTTGGTTAATTGTAGTGTCTTTACAACAAAGTTTGTAAATAATTGTTTCTGAATAATCCGTTTGTATTTTTGGCATTTATATTAAACAATAATTTGTTTTAAGTAATAATACTATATTGTCTTATATATTATCGTATCATTTTTTTTAAAAATCTTCAGTCATATTAAATGCTGTTTCGGTATTAGATTTATTTGCTAACGCATAATCTCCCAGACGTTTCTCAAAGAAGTTGGTCTTCCCCTCCAAACTTATCAACTCCATAAAATCAAAAGGGTTACCAACATTATAAATTTTCTTATAACCCAATTGAACGCATAGACGGTCTGCGACAAATTGTATATATTTGGTCATCATTTCGGAATTCATACCAATAAGACGACACGGCAACGCCTCACAAATAAATTCGGTTTCAATGTCGACGGCCTCTTTGATAAGTTCGTGAATGCGCGCCTTGTCGATTTTTTTCAACAATTTGCTGTATAAAAGGATAGCAAACTCGCAGTGAAGTGCTTCATCTCGCGAAATCAATTCGTTACTGAAGGTGAGACCGGGCATTAGACCGCGTTTTTTCAACCAGTAAATGCTACAAAATGCGCCACTAAAGAAAATTCCCTCTACACAAGCGAATGCGACTAATCTGGTGGCGAAACTACTACGGTTATCATGAATCCATTTTTGCGCCCAATCGGACTTCTTTTTAATACACGGAAAGGTTTCAATAGCATTAAACAGTTTGTGCTTTTCTTCACTGTCTTTAATATACGTCTCGATTAAAAGACTGTAGGTCTCACTATGAATATTCTCCATCGCAATTTGGAAACCGTAAAATGCTCTGGCTTCTGAGACTTGGACTTCGCTCATGAAGCGTGATGCCAAGTTTTCCAGGACAATTCCGTCACTTGCTGCGAAAAACGCCAAAATCATCGATATGAAGTGTCTCTCGTCATCATTTAAGCTTTCCCAGTGTGTCGAATCTTTCGACAAATCGATTTCTTCAGCTCGCCAAAAGCAATCTATTTGCTTCTTATACATTTCCCATATGTCATTATGCTTTATGGGAAACATTACAAATCTATTATCGTCAGGGACTAGCAAAGGTTCGGTATTATTTTTAGACATCCTAAATATAATATTACAAAGATTTTAAATTTCTTTTTTATAGTTTTTAATAAAGTTTTAATAAATTTTTAATAAAATAATAAAATAGTTGGGTATTTTAAGATGAGTAATTTAAGAATACCGGTGAAATATATACATTTAGAGAACAGAGACAATCAACTTTTACAAATTGAAAGTCTTATTGATGCGAAAAGAAAAATGTTGATGGATAAACAAAAAAAATTCAAAAATATCACAAAGCAAAACGAGTTTTTAAGTGAAGTTAAACAGGATTATAATAAGTATTACGGTTATATTGTTAAGCAAAAACAGGACCAAATGAGTGCTTTGGGTATGTTGAATAATTATATTAAAGATTTAACTGTTTCTGGTAAATTAAGTAAAAATAATGTTGACGACGCCAGAAACGAACAACAAAAAATTCTTACTGAAATAAATTCAATTAAAAAGGGCATAGATGATATTATTAAAGACACGGATGATATTAATTTATTAATAAAACCCAAATAAATTTAATATAAATTTATATATATTTATATTATATAAATGAGTAGTAGTAGTACACCAGATTTTAACAAATTATTTCAAGAAAATATGGCAAAATTGGAGAAAATTAAAACTGATGTTGAGGCTAAGATTACAGAAAAGACTACATTTTCTAAAACAGTTATGACCGAACTTCAAGATATAAATAAAAGATTAACAGACGTGCGTAGTAAATTGAATCAATTAAGAACCCATCTTTTAGATTTAGAAGGACATATTAAAACTAAGGATACTGAAATTTTAGACAAAGGTACTAATTGTGCTGGTTTGCAAACAGAAATAGATAGGTTAAAGGATGAATTGGCGCGTTCACAAGATGATTCACGACGTTTTAAAGAGGAATATGATGCGAAACAGAATCAACTGGTACGCGAAAATACAGACATGACCAAATTAATTGAACAGTTTAAACAAAGGGATGAAGAAACAAAACGTATAATTCAACAATTACAAAAAGAACTTGAGGATGAAAAAAGAAGATTTCAAGGTTTGATAAAAGAGAATGAAGATTTAAAACAGCAACATTCAATGCTATCTAGCAAAATCGATGAAATTACACAAAAGTTAGCAACGTTGAGCAGCGCGGATACAACAACTCCTGGAGACGTGTCAAGACTATTACAGCAAATTAAAGACATAATTGATTCTTTAGAACAAGACGTTTCTACAAGTACAAGCAGTAGTTCTACAGGAAGCAGCAGTAGTAGTAGTAGCAAAGTTCAAACTGTTGGAGACAAATTTGCTGTACCATTAGAAAATATAATTAGAGAGAAAATTAACTCAACCGTTTGGAAAAGTACTACTTTAACTACTAATGTATTTAATGGTAAATCATTCGAGGAATTGCTTAAAATGCTGTATGGAAAACCAGCGATGACTGGTGCTGATGAAAGCAAATTTTTAAAAGCCTTTAAGGAGTTAGTCAATTTGAATGCTAAAGAAGTAACTGCTTTCTTGATAGGCAGTATATTCGCATCATATAAAATCGAATTAAAAGGCAATGAATTAGAAGGCGGCAAAAAATCTAGAAAATCTAGAAAAACAAAAAAGATTAAAAGAAGAAGACAAAAAGGAGGTTTTACTTATTCGGATAAGACCAAAAGGCGCACATTTAGTTCCTCCCCTAGAACTTCTTCCCCTAGAACTTCTTCGCGTAGGTCTTCAAGCCCACTATCTTCGCAAAGTGATAGACCAAAAAGAAAATCGAAAAAAACGCTATAAATCTTTGTATTAATTTGTTAAGTTTATAATTTTAACTTAACAAAATGCCTCGCAATGACGGCAAATGCCTACAATTTTGCGGCCATGTACCAGTAATTTCTCTATGCTTTAATGACTGTATATGGCATCGCTTTTTAATCATTTGCGCTCTTATTTTGTAAACCTTTTTCCAAGCACGCTGGATTATCTTCAACCAAAATGTCTTAATTATACACACCGCGTGTCCGGATTGCAAATATACTACTTCGCCTATTTCCGGTTTTATGTAATTTGGGTCGGTTATCATATTTTGATAATTCTTAATAATTTTGTGAGGGATTATGTGTTGCTGGCAGTCTATATAATCTTGTTTTATACATTGAGTCAAACTATTTATAAAACCCATCTCTAGTTTTTTTATTCTATTTATCACCAAATAATGATTGTTTACATTGTCGTTTGTAGCGCCATGTAATTTATCGTTGTATAATTCGCATAAAATAATATTATACTTTGTTGCGCTTATTTCATCACAATCGTAAATTGTTTCGTCATAATCGTTGTCGTCATAATCATTGTCGTCATAATCATCATTCATGTTTTGCATTATTACCTTATTAATAGTTTATTATTTGTTTCTAGAAATTAATTTATTAATCAATTTTTTTTAAACATTATATATATAAATGAAACTATCCCACGTTTTACAAAAATTACTTGCAAATAAAACCGTTTTAAACATTGTTGCTGGACTTTCAGCTTTTAATATGATAGGATATTTAGTATTAGGTAAATTGACTGCTATATTATTTTTCATTGTTTTAGCAATATTAATAACACATTTTAGTAAAAATATGATTATTGTTTTAGGCGTTCCGTTAATTTTAGTAAATTTATTCGTTGTAATGGGGTTGTCTAATATTATTGAAGGTATGGAAAATAAAACAGAAGGTGAGACTGACAAAACAGAAGGTGAGACTGGTAAAACAGAAGGTGAGACTGGTAAAACAGAAGGTGAGGCTGACAAAACAAAAGGTGAGGCTGACAAAACAGAAGGTGAGAAAGAGGTTAAAAAAGAGGAAAAAAAAGAGGAATCCTTTGAAGTAGGTCGCGCCAAAAGAAGAGGCGCTGGTTCGCAAATTGATTACGCATCAACTGTCGAAGATGCGTATGACCAATTAAACAGTATTTTAGGCAGCGATGGAATTAAAAATCTCACTGCTGACACTCAAAAATTGATGAAACAACAAATGAATTTGGCTTCGTCTATGAAAGACATTGGACCTATGATAGAAGGTCTTGGTCCTATGATGAAACAAGCACAGGATTTATTAGGAGGCATGGAGGGTAAAGGAATGGGAGATATAATGGAAATGGCGAAAAAATTTACACAGAAGAAATAGAAATCAAAATAGCAAAATGTAAAATAAGTATTTTTATATTATAATATTATAATATGAAAAAGTGTCCGCCAGGAGTAATATGTATTGAAAATTTTTCGATATTTTTTATGGTAATTTGTGTTGTTATTGTTGTTTATTTAATTTACAACAACAAACAACCTTCTGAAAAAATTATTATAAAAGAAACTCAACGTGATAATGTAGAAAGAGGTGGTTTTTTCGGAGGTTTTTTGCCTAGTTGGCCTTATACAAACATGCCGAGCGACCCCTTATTAAATCCTTATGCGCCACCATTAAGAGATGAACGCTATTTAGTTCCGATAAATGTGTCTACTAATATTGGCGCTGTACCTGAAAACACTAGCTATAGACAACTTGGAATATTAACTGCGACCAATTCTAAGGGTTCGATATTGCCGCTAATGGGAAGACCTGTATTTACCAATCGCGACAAATGGCAATATTATACTATGAGCGACCAAAACAACAGTGTTAAATTGCCTGTTTCCCGAAATGGGAAAAGTTGCACGAACGAATATGGATGCGATAGATTGTTTAATGGCGACACAGTGTATATTGAAGGGTTAAATGAACCTTATAGAGTAACTATGTATGACAATGATACAATCAGATATTTGCCAGCAATTTAGATTAGTTATTTTTTGCTTCTGGTTTTTTTATTTGACATTTTATTTTGTTTTTTGTGAGTTAATTTAAATTTGCGTCGTTTTCCGCCGACAGTTTGTTGAGTTGAAACTTGTTCTGGTGTAGTAGCTGGCAGCACAGATGTCTGAGCTTCTGGCAACGCTTCAGTTACAGATTGTTCAGGCACAGCTTCAGTTACGGATTCAGTTACAGATTGTTCAGGCACAGCTTCAGTTACAGATTGTTCAGGCACAGCTTCCGTTACAGATTGTTCAGGCACAGCTTCCGTTACAGATTGTTCAGGTACAGCTTCCGTTACAGATTCAGGCACAGCTTCCGTTACAGATTGTTCAGGTACAGCTTCAGTTACAGATTCTGTGACACCTTCTTCAGGAACACCTAAAGTTGATGCTAAGGCTGCTGCTCCGGTAGCCATTGTTTTTGTCGCGTCATTGACAGCTATATAACCATTTTGAAATTGATTGTCGCTCAAATTAGCATTATTATTATTACCATCTTTAATTTTATCCGCAATAAGTCCTGCTAGTGTATTTACCGCATCTAATATTTTTTTATCATTTGTATTTGTCCCAATACCTGATTCTAAAGGCATAGTAGTTTCTTCTATAGGAACAGTTAATTCTCCTTCTACAGGCATAGGAGTTTGTTCTATAGGAACAGTTGATTCTCCTTCTACAGGCATAGGAGTTTCTTTTATAGGAACATTTAATTCTTCTTCTACAGGCATAGGAGTTTCTTCTACAGGCATAGGAGTTTCTTCTATAGGCATAGGAGTTTCTTGTATAGGAACAGTTGATTCTCCTAGCATAGGAACAGTTGATTCTTCTTGTATAGGAACAGTTGATTCTCCTTGTATAGGAACAGTTGATTCTCCTTGTATAGGAACAGTTGATTCTCCTTGTATAGGAACAGTTGATTCTCCTTCTATAGGAACAGGAACGCTAGTTGTGCTATTCATGATGTCATTATTTTCATTAGTCATGTCATTCGCGTTAACAGGCAACTCCGGAATCAACGTCTCATTAACAGCTATATCATTAACAGGAAGTTCAGGCATAAACGGCTTATTAATATTTATATCATTAATCGGCACGATTTCATTGCCTTCAGGGTCACCGCCACGTATTTTATAAAAACGTTTCAATGACCTATTTGCTAAATTAAGTCCCTTAGTTTTTCTAAATGTCCTATTTCTACCTGTTTTCCCTTTACGATTTTTCATTCTTCGAACACTTTGTTTATTCTTTTTATACAATTTAGATATTTTACCTTTAGTTAAATTCATTTCTATATAAATAAATTAATATTTTTATTTATATAGTTATATTAATGACAACAAATACATCGATTAATATTTCAAAAGACAATGTTTTTGGAAAGTGTGATTTAAAATGCGCTTACAATTTTAAATATCCTGAGACGAATGTCACAGCAAAAAATTCAGGTTCCTTAATAGTTTTTACATTTGACAACAGCTCTGAACCTGCCGTTGTATATAACCAACAAAAATATGCAGTTGAATCGATGATGCTAGTGTCGCCATCGATACACATTTTTAATGGTTCAAACGCAAAGGCTGAATTAATTATTGTTCATAAACCTGTTTTAGGCGGGAATTCGTTATCTATTTGTATCCCAATTACTCAAAACTCGGATTCAAACACATCGTCAAATTTAACAACAGAACTTATTAAAAGCGTTGCGAATAATGCTCCAGTCAACGGCGAAACAACAACCATAAATTTATCTAATTTTACGCTAAATTCAATTGTCCCAGTTAGACCATTTTACTCTTATGCAGGCAAAAGCGATAATACAGATTATATTGTTTATGATATTATAGATGCGATTGGTTTAAATATTTCAACATTAACTAGTTTATCAAAAATAATAAAACCTTGGCCATTACCAACACCTGGAGGCAATTTATTTTATAATAAACTTGGTCCGAATCAAAGTACAGTTGGCGATGGCATTTATATTTCTTGCAACCCAACTGGTTCATCAGAAGAGGAAGTAGATGTAGAATACAAAAAGAATAGTTTAGAGGCTGATTTTTCTTTAAACAATCCTACCGTAATTTTGATTATACAAATTTTACTTTCTTGTTTAATTTTTATTATTCTATTTGCTAGTTTGGCTGCGGTATATTCATTTTTAATTGATGGTAAAGCAACCAATCCTTTCAGTCAAATAACAAATCCTTTCAGTAAAATAAGTAACCCTCTCAAAAAAGCTGAGTAAATAATTATTAATAAAATTTAATAATAATTATTTTTATTTTAAAAAATATTAAATTGGTGATGCGTCATAATTGTTTTCCAACAATGGTTTAAAACTAGCTTTAGTTAAAGTAGAACCCGATTGGATAATCGGTGCCATTTTTTTCACAACTTCTTGTTCTAAAGTATAAGGATATTGGTTAAACGCCGAAAATTGCGACGACTTTTTCTGTTCAGTAGGAGCAAATCTTTTCAAAGCATCACTTCCTGTAGTTACCGAGGAACGACGCATTAAGTCAAAAGCAACAAATAACGCTAAAATGGCTAAAATTGGGTGTGTATGCATAAACATATAAATAACTATTAGGAATACTACTATTTTACCGACTAAAGAATCGACTGCGTCTGCTACTGGTTGAGGTGTTTTATATCCCATTATCAAATAAATGATAAACAATATTGCTAATATTAATTCACCCATACGTTCTTTTTTAAATAAACTAGAAAAACTGTCCATATATCATATTGATAGATTTTATTTATTGTAAATAAGAAAAAGAGACAATCCAATAACTATTTTGTAAACTACATAAAAAGTTTATTCTAAATAATATAGTAGCTTAAAATGGAAATTACTGATAAAATGGAAAATACTAAAATAATGGAAAATACTAAAATAAATACATATTTGGGACAAAAAGGTTATACTATACCTAAAAACGAAATTAGCATTGAAACCCAAAAACAGATTCGCAATAACTTAACGATTAAACCGGTTTCACATGGAGCACCTGGAGGCGGAAATGTACAAGTTTCATTTCCAGCGTATAGAGAATCGTCAAACAAAATGTATGTTCCGCATTATTATGGTGTGGCAAATTTCGGGGCTCCAAAAGAATACAAGATTAGCGAAGGTATCGACATTGATTTAGAATTTGCTGGGGCGTTGCGTGAAGGACAAATACCTGTCGTAGAAACTTATGTAAATCACGTTAAAAAAGTGGGGTTCGGAGGTGGTTTGCTAGAGCTCCCATGCGCTTTCGGAAAAACTTGTTTAGCACTTAACATCATATCTCGTCTCAATAAAAAAACATTTATAATCGTCCATAAAGAATTCTTGATGAATCAATGGATAGAACGCATCCAGCAGTTTTTGCCAAAAGCGCGTATTGGGAAAATACAAGGACAAATTGTAGACATCGATAACAAAGAGATTGTTATAGGTATGCTTCAGAGTTTGTCAATGAAAGAATACCCTGCGTCCACATTCGAAAGTTTCGGTTTAACTATTATTGATGAAGTACACCATATATCGAGCGAGGTTTTTTCGAACTCTCTCTTTAAACTAGTCACAAAATATATGCTCGGTTTATCGGCAACAATGAATCGCAAAGATGGCACTACACATGTATTCAAAATGTTTTTAGGTGATGTAATTTTTAAAGGCAAAAGGGATGAAGAACGCGATGTCACTGTGCGCGCAATTGAATATCAAGTAGATGATGATGAATTTAATGAAGTGAAAATGGATTATAGAGGTAATGTCGCTTATAGCACAATGATAAGCAAATTGTGCGAATATAACAGGCGAAGTGAATTTATTTTAAAGGTTCTTAGTGACATGCTTCAAGAAAATCCGTCGCAACAAATAATGGTTCTGGCACATAATAAAAATATATTGAAATATATACATGATGCGATTAAACACCGTAACATTGCGACCGTTGGATATTATATTGGCGGAATGAAAGAACAAGCGTTGAAAGAAACTGAGAGTAAAACTGTAGTTATTGCGACATATTCCATGGCTGCTGAAGCGCTTGATATAAAAACACTTACTACTTTGATAATGGCGACACCTAAAACAGATATAGAACAAAGTGTTGGGCGTATTCTTCGAGAGAAACATAGCAACCCAATTGTGGTTGATATTATAGACAGTCATGATACTTTTAAAAATCAATGGCGTAAAAGGAAAACATTTTATAAGAAAGAAAATTATAAAATAATTTATACAACATCTAAAGTATATAATCCGGACACTAGTTCAAGTAGTTGGACCGTTGTTTTTAACCCTGTATCTAAGGGTTGTATTAATAAAAAGGATAAAAAAGATAAAGTTGATAAAAAAAATGTATCAGTTAAGAGCAATAGTTCATCAGATAAAAGTATCGCGAATGATTCAGATGATGAAGAAGAAGTGGAACCAGAAAAACCCAAGGACAAATATTTGGCTGGTGTTTGTTTGTTAAAATTCAAAAAATAAATATTTAAGGTTTACATTAAGCAATTGTTTTACAAATATATCGTATAATATATGGTATATACTTGTCCATTATGTTTATTAGACCCACTATCTCATTCTTTAACTAATTTTTTAGAAAAAGATAATACTTATTATTTTTACACGTGTCCTGAAAAATCAAAATTATATTTTGATACAATTAGCATAATAGAACACTATAATGGTACATTAAGTGAAATTCCTGAAAATAAAAAATGGATTTGGGTTTTAGATGCATTAGGATTTGGTTTGAATCATTTTTTACAAATAGAAGTAGCAACAGAACTATCAAAACTCATTTCATCTAAATTCAGTAAGAATTTAGAAAAAATAATTATTATTAATCCAACTAGATATGTTTCGGGAGTTTATTCTATTGTAAAACCATTTTTAAACAATAAAATTAAATCAATTATTGAAATAAATTATGAAATTAAATCAGTTAATGATATTTTAATATAAGGAAAATATTTTAGTGTCCTCTGCTAGGGAATCCTGTATTAGTGTAGTGGTCATAATTATCTATGGCGCTATTGTAAGGTTGAATAGGTCCTGGATTTGCTAACGCAGACTCACTTGCGCTTAAAATGCCGCCTACAGAATATCCATTACTAAAAGGTTGGTTATTTTGATATTGCGAATAACCTCCTCTCATGCCACGAGTACGACGTGTTCTTCTAGTTTTCATTCTTTTTCTGCCACCTGCTAAAGCCAAAGACATTGACCTTGTCTTCATCCTTTTTCTTAAACTATTGCGTTTATCGCGAGTGCTTTTCTTTCCTGCCATCTTATATCTTTTAGTGATATTTTTTATTTTTCTTTTGAGTTTTTTTGCACCACCTTTTAATGAACAACTTCCAGGAACGATTCCTGCCGCCGCATCTACATTACTTTTTGCTCCTGCTAAACCGGGAGGTCCTGGTATTTCATTGCTGCTAAAATTCGCAGGATTGTTTGTGCTTGTACCATTTACATAAGGACTAGTATTATAAGGGTTTACATTACCATATCCTAAATTTGACGCTGCTGAACCGGCTGACATATATATATAACCGTTAGAAAAGGTATTATTCAAATTTTGTTAATATATTATTCAATCTTGTTAATATATTAATTATTTATTAATGTATATTCTATTTATTCTATAACCAGTATGACATAAAATTTCCCTAGAAAATGAGTCTCCTACTTTGGCAATATCAAATATAGTTTGAGGACAGTTTTTACCATTTCCAAAAATAATAGCATCATCATTTACTTTATCTGTTTCCTTTGCTTCAACAATTATTTGGTCCATACTGATTGTTCCTAATACCTTCCGTTTTGTTCCATTAATGTAAACATATAATTTACCTGAAGATGACCTTGGTATAATGTCCGCATAACCAATTGGTAAAACAGCAACCCTCATTTTTCTTGGCGTAATGTATTTCCAGTTATAACCTATACCTTCACCTTTATTAATATCCTTTAATTGAATTACATATGATTTAACAGTCATTGGCAACTTTAAATGACTATGTACTTTCTCTTTTCCTGGAAGTCCGTATATTCCAGAACCTGCTCGAGCTATTGTAAAATCAGAAACGTCATAGTTTAAGCACCCTGCAGTATTAGCTATATGCACTAAAGGTGGAACAATATTGATTTCAGATAATCTTTTTCTTAAATCTCTAAATTTACGCAATTGTTCATTGACGATAGGACTATTCTTAATTTCAGAACAAACCAAATGAGACATCATCCCTTCAATTATTATTTTATCGCATTTACTTACTTCAATAAAAGCGTCATATGATTTATCATATGGAATTCCTGCGCGATTGATACCAGTGTCTACAAACATGGTAACCCTGATTTTCTTATTTTTTGGTATTAGACTAATAAATTTGGGAATTGTTTTTTCATCGCAAATTGCAATGTCTATGTCATTATCAAGTTTAAACGCATCTTTTAATTCTTCGCCATCTACGTCAAACAACCAAGCCAAAATTCTACCTTTGTCTCCACTTTCGCGCAATAATATTGCTTCACCTAAAGTAGCGACTCCAATGTGTTTAATTCCCTGTTTTCGCAAAATTTTTGCCATATCGACTAATCCGTGTCCGTACGCGTCTGCTTTTAACACGGGCATTATATCTGTTCCAGCTTGTTTTTTTAAATAATTAACATTGTTTTTTATGGCGTTAACATCAATCACGCCAGTTATATCTTTATCACGAGGAGGAATCGCATATACCTTTGAAGTTTTATTTCTAAGCTTCTTATTTTTTTGTGTTTTCATAAAATATATATTATATATGGATAAATATATTTTATTGTATTAATAATTTACTTTCAACGTAGACGATTTAAATTTAAAATATTGGTTGCAATCGAATTTGTATCAGCAACTTTAATTGGATACCATTTTTTAAACTTGTGATTGTATAAACAAACCATATTGTGCGTCTTATCGAGATAAACAAAACGGTCTTCATTTTCATTTTCAAATTCTTCTTCATCGTCGCTCTCTTCTAGCGCATCTAACCTGTAATTTTCCTTGATTTTTCTAAATAATTTATTCATCATAACACTTGTAGTAAAATCGGGAATAAAAGCCGTGTCATAATAAATTTCCTTATTGTCTTCATTTAAACAATACATTTGATAAATATCGTTTTGAATGTCGGGTTTTATTTTAAATATTGCTTCTTTTTTATTATTGTCGTAAGTTTTGCTTTTATTATCGTAAGGTTTGCTTTTATTATCATAAGTTTTGCTTTTATTATCGTAAGGTTTGCTTGTATCGTTATTATTGATGAAACGCTGTTTCATACCCTTTTGCTCCATAAACTTCGAAAAAGACATAAACAAAAAATTATTATTTCTTTCAAATAATCTAAATTGTACCGTACTAATTCGGTATTTTATTTGTTCCGCTTTATTAATAAAATCATCTAAATTATTACTCAAAAGCGGTAACCCAAAAACCATAAATGAATTATTCAATGAGATTTGCTTTATATCTTTAGTTAAAATAGTGCTAAATAATTCGAGTTTTTGACCCCAATTACGTTTTGACACATCAACACCTTTATAATAAAAGACGTCCTCAATCGAAAAGAATTTGTTATACATGTGAAAAAATGTTGTGCCATAAAATATAGTGCCATATGCTAAATCGCTGTTGAAACACGCATTTACTATTTTTATGTTTGTGATTTGTTTGTTTTCAGCGAGTTCCATTATTATACACACATTTTTATCATTGTGTGACGTAAACCAAGCAAAACATTTTCTACCTTCTGGTATAGCCATTATAATGTTTGAATTAAAAACTTTATTATGTGTAATATTTTCATAAGAAAGTTTCACGTTTGGGAACTCGGATAAGAGCGATTCTTTATCTTTATTGGATAACATATTCTAATAAATATATTATGTAGTAATCTTTAAGTTTGTTGTTTAATTAAATTCAGAATATGACATCATAGAATCCAATGCGCTTATAGGGGTTGTATTATTTTCGCTGCTAGTCGGTTTCATTTGTTTTTTTAAAAAATTTTTCAGTTCGCTCTTCATATCATTCTCCGATTTTGGCAATAAATCTGTTAAACTGTATTCATTATTTGTATTTACATTTACATTTGTATTGAAAATGTCAGCAGAATTGCTCTTTGAAATGACGTTAAACATGTTTTCATACTTTTGTGTAGGAGCATTTACTAAATCTTTTATTTTGGGCACCGTTAACGTAGATTTGAAAAAATTAAATAAATAATGCACTAAAAATATTAAAACAATTGATATTATCGTAATTTGAAGAATCCAAGATAGCATACAATATTATTATATTAGTTTAAGTGAAATAAAAACACATTTATATCTTCTTTAAACACTGGACTTTTTATATCAATGTCATCTGATACATCAAAGTAGAAATCGTGTATTGTATATTCGTTTAAAACTGTATTCAGAGTTAGAATGACTATTAATTTGATTTTTGAAGTGGGGCTTATTTGATACACATGGGTCTCTGTTTTCATAATTAAATTGTCTGTTGGCAATTGATTTACGGACGTTGTTAAAATCGCTGTTGTATCAATTATCATGTCAAATACTGTATTATTTTCGGTTACATATTTCACTTTTTTTATTGGTTTGTCTAAATAAGTCACCTTATACATATTTTGTTGGTCTATTGAAAAAATACCTTCACCTGAATATACTTCGATTGAGTTTGTCTTATTTGTTAAATACTTTTTTAAACCCTTCAGTTTTTTTGATAAATTTGATATATTATAATTGTCAATGTATATTTTCATTATAATTAATAAATTATAAACTATTTAAACCTATTCAATTATTAATAAATAATTATGTCACAACCTTTAAATATTATAATTGTTGAAAGACCTGGCACATTGAAAATGTTGGCCATTAAGGATTTCAAAGAAGACGAACTGTTTAAAAAGTGCGGTTTCAAGAAGGCGGATGGGTTTTTGAAGCAAACCGAATGGGCTGCTAAATATGATGGCAAAAAATACTGTATTCAGGTTTTTGCTAAAGATGATGGGCGTGCTAATTCTGAAAATAAATATGATTTTCCGCCTCCGATTGATAATAAGTTGTTTTACGGTTCCTGTGCTATTGTGGCTCAAATTAAAAATGGTGATGGGTCTAAATCGTATGCCAATTTGTCGCTGCCAATGTGGGATAAAATCTATGATAAATTGTTTGGCGGGTTTGAAGACATTACTGCTACTGCAGCTGAAGATGAAAATGAAGAAGATGAGTTGGAAAATGTGCCGAAACATAAGAAGACGAAGAATGGTTATTTAAAGGATGGGTTTGTTGTCGATAGTAGTGATGCGGATGAATCTGAGTCTGCGTCATCTTCTGAAACAGAGGATGACGATTCTGAAGAGACTGAGGAAACAGATGACAAGGAATCTGATAGTGTTATCGAAGACATTGGGTCTGAATTAAGTGAGGATTCTTATGATTATCCACCTTTGGAAAAGGTGGAGCAAAATTAAAATTTATATTTTTGCTCCACTTTTTAAAAGTGGAAAGGTGGATTAAAATAAAATTGATATTGATTTAAATATAATACTCGTATATAAATCAATAAAATGTCATCTCGTAAAATCGAAAATCCCGAATTATTTCGCTCTAATATCCGGAAGAAAATAGACGAAAAATTAAATAATGAAAGGAATAGCTCCAATTTGGAAAAGGGGATATTCAATTATGCGCTCAAGGAGGCCGACCAGCGGAAAATTGTTAAGAAATGGGACAATAAATATTTTGTACAAATTTATCTTGACCGTTTACGCACTGTATATACAAATTTAAATGATACGATTGTCGAACAAGTGACATCCGGTGCTATAAAGCCTCATGTTGTCGCTTTTATGACTCACCAGGAACTCAACCCTGACAAATGGTCTGCGCTTATTGACGCGAAGTCGAAACGGGATGCTAACAAGTTTGAAGTAAATATTGCTGCTGCTACTGATACATTTACGTGTCGAAAATGTAAAGGCAATCAGTGTACCTATTACCTTATGCAAACCAAATCGGCTGACGAACCAATGACATGTTATGTCCAGTGTAATTGCGGCAATCGTTGGAAATGCTAAACGTGTAAATTATAAAATATGTAAAATAATTATTTAAAGTTATAATCAAACCCATCATAGAATAAATATTTGATTTCTAGTAAATCTTTATTTTTTTCCTTATTTATTCTTTTGATTTGATTATTAATTTCATCTTTCAAATATTCCATACGTAATTTCATATAAGGGTCCTTTTTAGTACCTAAATTATTTGTAAATGAATCCGGATTGAAACGAATAAAAACAAATTTACCACCATGAATCATATATAAATCATCATATCGTATTTCTTCATCCTTTTCACTATATCTTTTATGTTGGAATTCATCTACTTCTACACATAACAAAGTATTGCCAATCAATTTACGAAAATCAATTCTTCTACGATGCGAACAATCACAATTGCCAGTCCATAGTGGAATATCATGTATAAATCCATCAAATTCTTCTTTTAAATAATCTCTAACATAATTTTCCTTTGTCTTTTTTCTTATATTTTTAGTAGCTTCGTCATTTGGAAATAGATGTTGGAAACAAAACGTACAATAATATTTGTATTTGACATTTCCAGAACTAGTACAAGTTTCGTTTTTACATTTATCTTGTACGTTTATCATTTCTAAAGTTTTACATTGATTGCAATATCTTGCTTTTTCTCCAAATAAATTATAGGTTGCTTGACCTTCTTTACATTGAATACACAACCGCTTACGAATCATTAACATATTTTCCTTTTTACACAATTTACAATATTCTGGTGTCAATCCTTCATAATTAAAACTAGGTTGAAATTTTCCACATTTACATCTTGCATGTGTTACATCAATCATGTCTTGCTCTTTACAACTAGAACAATATTCAGGTTTTAATCCTTTAAAATTAAAATTTGGTCTTGAACTTTTTCCACATTTACAAGGTTCATTTACTACATTTATCATACCAGGTTCTTTACAACTAGCGCAATAACGTGGTTTTAATCCTTCATGATTGAATGTAGGTTTCACTTTTCCACAATTACATTTTTTATCATTTACATTTATCATGTCTTCTTTTTTACACTCTTTACAAAAATTAGCGGACAATCCTTCATAATTATATGTAGGTCTTGAAGTTCCACAAGCACACAATTTACATAACAAATTAACCATCCCTTCCTCTTTATGACTAGAACAAAATTGCGTTCCTGTACCATCTTTGTATCCAAACGACGCTATTAATAAGCAACCATCAAGATATTTACATTTCTTATGTTTTCCTCCCATAACTTCTCTATACTATTACTAAAGATAATCTTTTTATATAATTATACGGATAATTATATAAATTAATATTAAACCATATTTTTTTCCTTCTTTTTTAAATAAGCTCTTCTTGCGTATTCCTTTTTTTTTTCAGATGAAACAACATATTCTTTTTGTTTTTCTAAAATTTCTTCCTTATGATTTTCATAATATTTTTTATGTCTTTGAGGCGCAGTATACTTCTTCAATCGCTCCTCTAACTCGATAATTTTATTTTTCATTTCTTCGTTTTCTTGTTTTAATAATTGTAATTCGTCCATTATTATAATCTATCAGAAGATATTTTTAAATTATTTTTCTTCATCATCTTCTTCTAAGCTTGCGTCTGGTTCTTCCTCTGATTCTTCTTCAGAATCTGAGTCAGACTCAGGTCCACATTCCTTACAAGGGTTGTCGCATCGCCTACAACCGTGGCAATACCATTTTTCACATTCGCCACAAGGCCATCCTTCTGAACCACGATTGATATCTACCCAGCAACTACAACATTTCCCATAGCAACCACAGTCGACCTCATTGTTTCTACATTCATAACACATATTGTAACCGCAATCACAACATACAAACTCAACACATTCTCTACATCCTCTCACTTCACAAGCGTCACATTTAAGAGTACATTTTTTACAGAATAGATGTTTTATTTTCCCATCCCAACTATCTACACTTACATCTTCTGCTTCTACTATTTCATTTGCGTCTTTTGCTTCTAAGCTTTCGTCATCTTCATCGTCATCTTCGTCATCTTCGTCATCGTCATTTATGTTACACAATTCGCATCGAATTGCTTTTTCTAAAGGATGGACTTTTTTACAAGATTCACAATTAAATGTAGTTTTTACTTCTTCAACTGTTTCCGATTTTGGAGGAGGTCCACATTCTTTACAAGGGTTGTTGTCGCGTTTCTTACAATCTGGACAATTCCATATTCCACATTCACCACAAGGCCACCCTGAACCACGACTAACATCTGTTCCACAAGTATAACATTTTCCAAAACAATCGCACGTACCGTCATCAATATCGCTACATTTTCTACACATCATAATACTACAATCGCAACACTCAGTCTTGACACATTTATCACATCCACCGACTTTACATCTGTCACACGTGTAAGTACAATTTTTACACAATAAAGGTTGTTCTAAGCTTGCGACTGTTGCTTCGCTTGAGCTTGATTCGCACCAGTGTAAAAGCATTGCGTTTTCCAAAAGAATCTCAATTTTACAAGATACGCATTTTGTCGACATTTTATATAAATATCAAAATCTATTTAAATAAAAAAATTAAATTTTATAATTCCGTAATTAAATTACTATCAATTTGGTTAGAATCAATATCAGAATAATAACTAATACAAACTAAATTACAAATTATATGGATTAAAGAATGACACAATGTACTTAAATGTATAGATTTATCTTGAAAATAAAATCCTACTGGATAAAATAGTAAACCAAAAAATAAAAATAAAATTAGATATAAACGTCTTGGATGTTCATTCGAATTTTGTACATTTATTAATATTCCTAATATAGAAGAAACAATATCAACATTTCGACGCAAACCATGAACAGGGTTTCTCCAATAATTAATCGAAGATGTAAAAATTAGAAACACACCTAAAGATTTAATATACTCCTTTTTATATACTCCATATAAACTAGTAATTGCAAAACTACACGATGAGTAAAATAAATAGTTTGCGTGTGATTTTGGAACTATTAATCGATTATATAAACCATCATTATCACAATTAACATGATTAAATCCAAAATTTGATAGTATAACTACGTAAAAATGTGGTTTATTTTCGTCTTTTGTAAATTCTTCTTCTTTATCATGTGATTCAGATTTTAAAACAGGTTCAATAGTTGCCATATTTTATTTTTATATAATATCAAAATCTATTTAAATAAAAATAATATCGAATAAATGTATATAATGGGTTTAAAAAAAACCAACAAAAGACAATTAAGAAGGAATAAAAAACGGTCTAATACAAAAAGGCGAAAACTCGTTCAAAAGGGCGGCGTGTATCCTCCACCAAATGATGTCAAAGATGATGGAACGCCATTTGGTAGAGAAGAATACATCGACCTCTTAAAAACGCAAATTGGTTTAACAGATGAAACTATTTTAGCTATTGAAGGACATCCTACTTATTCTAGAGATGGTATAGATCATTCCAGAGAATTCACAGGACAAAAACTTCTCGATTTTAAGACAGCAATAGGTGAAAGATTAGGTGAAGCAATTGGAATTCTACAGTCAATAATTTTTGCTACAGGAGCAGACGGAGAATACATACGTGACGCTCAAGGAATCGCACAGTGTAAACCATGGAATACTTTGTCACCGGAACAAAAACGCGTTTATGACGAGGCAAAATATGTTTGTTTAGGGGCGATTAAACACCTTCAAAGATATATTATTGAACATACTCCTCACAGACCAAATGGCAGAGTTGCTACAATGACTTACAATTACCTAGACATTTGTAAAACACTTAGTCTAGATTTTTCATTATTGCCGGAAGAATTACAAAATGACATTAACACTGAATATATGAATCTATATTTTTCCGAAGTTGCGCGACACCCATTGTTACATTCATTTTTTATTACATGTATAGACGGACCGTTAGATACAAGTCTTGGCGCTGATGTAGGAAATGATTTACGTGATGCAAGTGATTACTAAAAATAAAAATGAAATAATTTTATAAAAAATTTTTAAAATATAAAAACTAAATAACTTTAAATCTATTAATAATGAAACTCAAGGAGTTATCGATTAGTTGGCTTCTACATTCAATAAAAATATTGCTAGGCGACGAAAGTATACGCCGCTACATAATTATCAAAAAAATCCCAGATTTGAAACATCAATTGGAGAAAGACATTCGCACATTCAACCCTTTTGTCAAAAAAGGACAAACGCGACAAGACAAATATAAAGAAATCGAGAAATATTTGGAATACGCAATAAAATTAAAAAAAGACAATGTTGTATTTACCGCCACAAATGTTCAGCAAAACGAGGAAGACCATGAAACTCATTTTCAGACGTTTATTTTGGACAATAACAATAAAAAAGCGTACGTAATTGACCCAGCATATAATAAAGACAATGATGACTTTATAGGCATTTATTACGCCGAAGTTACTCATGAAGCAATCAAACCATTTTTGGAATCAAAAGGTTACGAATTGAAATTTGTACCTCTTTCAAGACCGGCGCAATCCACGAAAAACGACGTATTTTGTCAAACATGGTCACTATTAATCTTATTGGATTTACTTAAACCTTTAAACAACACAACTGCTGAAACACTTAAAAACAATAACTACCAAGAATACGCAATACCTAGAACAAAACCAGAACGTTATGAAATGCTGCTAGATTTCTACAAAGATATATTTATTGATTCCATGCCTGAATTGCTTGATAATTTACAAGAAGAATATATTGGCTCGATAAATGAGTGCGAAGACGACGACGACGACGAAGACCCACTAACCGAAGAGAAAAAAGAACAATTATTGGCAGTCGACATAGGCGATTTACTGCGAAAAATGAAAAAAACCGATATATAAACCTAATAAGGCTGGTAGACCATACAAACAAAAATAATATAAATAATATTTTATTCTTAAATAGATAAACAGTGGCGGCACGACAATTGTAAGTGCGTCATCACGTTGCTTATTTTTTCCATAAATATACTTATTCAATACATCATCAGGAAATTCCGGCGCAATTTTCCGAATAAACAACGCGTACTTGTTTTTATCCAATTCCGAATCAATAAACTTAATATCCGCATTGGTGGCATCTTTAAATATATGCGGACTCGTAAATGACGACATACGCGCCCAATCGGTCAAATGAGTTACCGCCGAAATGACAGAACCATTGGGTTCATCCAATTGCTTACAAACAAACATGATAATAGCAAACAAACTTTCATTTGCGAGTCCGCCATCACAAACAGTTTTTACGATTGTTTGATGAGTTTTTACAAAATTCATTGTTTGCATTACATTTTCTCTCTTCATAACAAACCAAGGGTCGTTTCCTAAATGTAGTTCGGTTGGAAGGTGTCTTAAATTAGCTCTTTTATGATAACTAACATTCCACCACGCTTTTTTCCAACTCATAATAGTTTTGTTGTAATAATTAAAAAACATATACCTGAACCGTCGAGGTGACACAATTGGACAACAAGAATCGGTCAATAAGCAAAACCATTGATTGTTTGCATCGTGTTTTATAGCGAAATTCAATATAGATAAATATGCCGGAATAACGTGATAATAACTAGTCTCATGTATATAATCTGGCGGTATTGTATGATTCAATATCCATTTTGATTTGATTTTATTAATGTCTTTATAATAAAAATATACATTAATAATATCTTTATTTGGTTCAATCCATGTTTTCCAGATTTCTTCTTTATTTAAAATATGTTCATAACTAATAATAAAACATAATGCTACTTTCATATTATTATATATAGAATTATGTGTTAATTTTTAAACTGATTTAAAAATTAATAAAGCATTACTTGTTTTTAATTTTATCTCTCTTTATTATTTGTTCCAAATAATCTAATTCAGTGTCTGTTTGATTCAAATAAAGCATTTCTTCGTCATTGACACATTCGTGATATTTATGAGTAGGACTGGTTTTTTTATTATTTCTCAATGAATCATATATGTCTAAGAAAAACCTATAAATATTTTCCCATGTTTCTTTGAACATATTTATAAAATGCACATAATATTTAATGTGCTATTACACTAATTATAAAAAATATATTTTTATTGTCTTAATGGTTCATAATGACCGCCAGTCCAATATATACCAATCGTTTTTGTATTATTTCCATTCAAAGGTATAAATTCAATTACTTTGTTATTATTATCTCTATAATTTGATACATTAATTTGAATATTCCAAATGTTGCAAGCGCATTGTATTTCAATAGCGCCTCCCCAAGTAGTTGTTAACCGCATATTTTCAATGTAACTTTCTAAATTTGTATTTTCAAATTTGATAACTTCACTAGTATCTAAACCTTCAATTATAGGTTTATTGGCTTTCAAATAATCACAAATTTGTTGTCTAATTTTGTAACTTTCTTCATTTATAAAATAACTAAGACTATTAAATAAACAACTCATTCTAATATAATTATAATATAATTATTTTATAATTATAAAATTGATAATTTATTACAGCAAACATATAATATATTATTAATGAAATGAAGACAGAAATTGTATTTATAAATGCGTTAAAGAGAGAAGTTACCTTCTATATTGGAAAAAATCAAAACGAAAATTTTGATGTTATTGACAAAGGGTGCGAGAATGATTTATGGTTTCACGCGGCAGACATATCATCGTGTCACGTGGTTTGTCAAGTTCCACCAGACATTAATAAAAAGGAGTTGCGTTATATTATTACAACAGGTGCTCTAATCTGTAAAAATAATACAAATAAATTGAAGTCGATGAAAAATGTGAATATATTGTATACAAAAATAGCCAATGTTAGTAAAACGAATGTGCCTGGCTGCGTGGTAACAAAAGATACAAAGGTAATCGAGTGTTGAAACTAAATTACTCGTTGTATTTATCAATAACAACATTTTTAGCAATGTTTCGAATTATTTTATTTTCTTTTCCCTCATAATCGTCGCCTTTGCCACCAAACGCTTCTAATGTGAGTTTATCATATTTTGTTAATAACTTTGAATCGCTTTTGTCACATCCAGGATACTGAGCTCTAAAATCCTTTAATAGTTTTGAGTTCTTTCGTGACACACATTTAATAGCGTTGCGTAATTTTGATTTATCGGCATTTTCCTTTTCCCATTTATTATCATCTTTTACATACATGACTTCTCTCTTTGAATCTGCACAATGAACTGGTCTTTTGGTTTCATCGAGTAAATTCAAGTTCTTGACAATTATATTTGAAATGCCTTCTATATAACCAAGCTTACCAACACTTTCCAAATCACATAATTGCAACTTGATTGAATCAACAAAATCCATGATATTCATTGCATCCTTGCACGTTTCGTTTAAAAAGAATTGTAAGTTGAAAGTTTTATTATGAGAATTTATGTTGTTATTATTGTTATTATTAGTAATTGAATTATTTTTAGACATTTCAATCATTTGTTTGTTTTGTTCTATTATCATTTGTTTGAAGTCAGAATTTTCCTTAATTAAGTATTTTATTAATTCTACAGTTTCATTTTCATGTTCATTTAATTCAACATTTTCAAAATCATTAGCAATTGAGTCAATATCAAGACATATTTTTTTATGTTTCCATAATCCAACACGGGATTTATATTCTTTATTACATTTTTTACACGTGTAATCACAAACAATAATATTTTGGGGATTTTCTGTTAACTTTTTGTTAACAGATGTTAACGTTTTGTTAACAAATGTCTTGTTTTTATGTTTAGATGTCAAAAGGTGTTTTTCATAATCTTTTTTGTTATTGGTTTTGGTGTCACAATGTTCGCAATAGTATTTGGGGATTTTTTGGGATAATTCTGTTAACATTTTTATATATACAGTTAACACAAAAATCCCCTTAAATGTTTATTTAAAATAAGATAATTTTCAAAAAAAAATTATCGTAACAAAATTTTCAAAACTTTTTCGGACTTGAGACGCTAATTTTTTTTATGGTCTCAGAAAAAATTTAATAATTCACGTTTTTTGTAATTCCAAAAGTATTTTCATTTTTCAAAAATGGACAAAAATAAATGTCCAAAAATCGATTTTTCTGAAATGATGTTGGAAAAACGAAAATATTCAAATTTAAATAATAAATTGTCAAAACTACTTAAAGAGACAAATCAATTGTTTTATCAATAACAACATTTTTAGCAATGTTTCGAATTATTTTATTTTCTTTTCCCTCATAATCGTCGCCTTTGCCACCAAACGCTTCTAATGTGAGTTTATCATATT
>JACCDO010483422.1_pt1 | contig 33873 bp, 17 predicted proteins | sample 7446101 | NCBI WGS metagenome assembly JACCDO01 (sample SAMN15323440, study PRJNA562643) | freshwater metagenome | isolation source: river surface water | place: USA:Blue River Watershed | collected 2017-08-16 | reverse complement strand
GTTTTAATACCATTGCCTCGTCCTTCAACTTTAACTTGTAATTTAGGCATTCTATACCTGTATGCCGGGTCATCGACAGGTGTCAATCCTATTATATACCATAAAATTAGTTAAATTAATGAATAAGAAGTGAGAGAAATTAATTTGAACGAGTTGAACTTGTCTACTTACCGGCAATATTCATCGTTGTCATTGATTAAATGTTGTCGGATCTGTGTAGGGGTGTCGTATACGTGTCGGGTACTCTAGTATCGCTTTGCACTCGGCCTTGTCATATGATGGCAGACTGATTCAATTTTTCTTTTAATTTTTTCAGACACGGAAATTTTGTTGTGGTCCTCATGGTAACAAAAATTTGAGCCGACGAAAGAGAAATGAATATTACTATTAATTACTTATGAAGAGTGCTGCATTAATTTCAGAAGCTTATTTATAGGGGATTATCCGTCATTTAATTATTCAACAAATTTTGTCTTTTTAGTTATCCGAGGACGACTAGTGGTGTAATTTATGCTAATAAGAAGGCGTTTATCGTCGAGGAGGAAACGACTAGTAACTAATTTGCCGTCGAATGAATGTATGAAATCTTTGCCGGTCCCCTTCATATGAAGTTCCGATGTCTCAAAGGAAAGGGATCAATCAAAAATCGCAAAATATCTTTGTCCCAGCTAAGAGTAAGGCTCTGGTTGTCTCAATCACATTGAAATGTCGCGTCGTATGTCTAGTCTCGCGAGGGAAATGATTGCACCTAATGTCATTCCTGTGCTAGATTTACCAGGAAATAATCGTTGTTGTGATTGTAATACACATAGCCCTGATTGGTGTAGTCTTTCATTTGGTACCATCATCTGCTTAGACTGCGCGGGGCATCATAGATCTCTAGGTATAATCTAATATGCCGTATAGCGGTGACTTCTTGAACTTATTGTTCTTTATGTTTTAGGTGTTCATATTACTCTTGTCAAAAGCTTGACATTAGACTCTGTATCTGAATCACAGCTGTTGTACCTTTTTAATGGTGGAAATGAAGAATTCCGGAAATTTCGCAAGTCTACTTTAAATATTGATGATGATGCATGTTACTCAATAGATGTGTTATATTCTGAGGTAGAAATTTTGTATTATAGAGAAATTCTTGCTGCGAAAATTGAAAGACGTAGACCCCTAAGCTTTGATGAATATAGTGTAAAAATTGCAGAAAGTGTTCAGAAAAATAGTAATTCCAGTCCTGTGAGTAAAGTAATGAAAAATATAAATACCACACCATCAAAGTGGATACCCGATGAGCAGACAGATGAATGTATGATTTGCTTAAAACCTTTCACAGTATTTTTCAGAAGACATCATTGCAGACGTTGTGGTAAATGTGTCTGCGGCTATTGCGCCCCAAAAAATAATACTCGACCTATTCCAGAATGGAATTTACGTGAGCCAGTGAGGCATTGCAAGCAATGCTATATGTCTCCAATCATTAATTGGTGCTAATGAACACAGTACCGCTGCCCAAGTGTACTGTATTGGCAGAATAAACGTACACAAATGCTTTACGAAGATTCCTTATAAACCCTAGATATGTTATTACACTGTAATTTTGTATATTCCTTTGTTTCAACACCATTTTTCGACTCTCTGGTCTGCGCGTTGGAATTGGCGCGTCTATCAGTTTCTATGAATGTAGCAAACATTTAGACCAAGTTAAAGTTGTCTCGGTGAGCACTACTTCAAATCTGCCTTCAAACCGGTACCACTTGCAGTAGATGATCTCAGCATGCATACGCGATACACTACAATCAGAATAATAATCCGAAGAAATGACGGGACAGTTAGTTTTGGCTTTGATACTGGTGATCTCGTTGGCGGGAGTTAATGCCTTCCAATTACCTGCGCGACTTGCCGTGAGCAACAAGCTTCGCATTGCGCCGTCGATGATGATCAAGGCGCCTCAAATGCATAGACCAGCATCAAATGTGGCACTGAGTGCTGCTACAGGGACTGCTGCATCTAGTGAAAGTGGATTGATGAAGAAATTGAAGATTGGTTCTATGTTCATGGTTTGGTACTTCCTTAATATTGGATATAATATATACAATAAAAAATGTTTAAACATGGCACCATCACTTACATGGACATTAGCATGGAGTCAATTATTCCTGGGATTATTTTATTGTTTACCAATTTGGTCATTAGGTATTAGAAAAGCACCAGAGCTCTCTAAGGATGAAGTAAAAAGTTTAATTCCTGTTGCTATTTTACATTTATTAACTCATATGGGCGCTGTTATATCCCTTGGTGCTGGGGCTGTTAGTTTTACTCATATTGTTAAGGCAGCGGAGCCTGCAGTCTCTGCATTACTTTCAGCAGTATTTTTAAAGTCGTTTCTACCTATTCCAGTGTATTTATCACTATTACCAGTTATGGGAGGTGTTGCAATGGCCTCATTAACTGAATTATCTTTCACATGGTTGAGTTTTGGTTCAGCCATGATATCTAATGTAGCTTCTGCATCAAGAGGTATTGTAGGTAAGATGACAATGGGAAAATCAATCGGTAAGAACATGGATGCTGTCAATATTTACGCTGTGATGACTATCCTATCCACAATAATGCTACTACCTGTCACTTTGTTGCTTGAAGGAAAGAATATTGTTCCAACAATTAATGCCATAATTGCAGCTGGAAATGGCAAGAAATTTGCTATTGAAACTATTTTAGCCGGTATATTTTATTACTTATACAATGAAGTTGCATTCTTGACTCTGGACAACGTTGCACCAGTGACCCATGCGCTAGGTAACACCATCAAGCGAGTGGTCATTATTATTACTTCTGTATTGGTGTTCGGCACTAAAATGACGACGCAAGGTGTCATCGGTAGCGCGGTCGCCATCGGAGGTGTTCTTCTGTACTCATTAGCCAAGAGTTACATCAAATAGGTGAATATTTTATTTACAAAGGTGTAATTAAGTGCTTACGATCTACATGGATGAGCCAGTTATGACTATCTTTGCTACAAGGCCATCGTTCTCTGCTTTTGCTATTAATTCGGCGCGAAAATCTCTCTTCACAACTGGTACAAATCGAATGGGTATCCGCACGTAGGAGCGCGGTTGCATGTTGATTTCATTGTGCAACAGGACGAACGGAAGTTTGGGGTCTTCAATTATAATTTTAACTTGATTTTCTGTGGCGTTGCACAGCTCCAGCTTCATTCTGGACAAGGAGCCAACGGACACCGTGCCGAACGAGGCATTTTGTCTTCTGAAGAACAGTCCCGAGGAGTTATTACACGACAGTTTCTCAGTACCATACGCGTATTGATCGCGGTCTTCCACTTTATTCGAGTTCTTCAAGATGGATTTCGGTGTGAAAGAATCTTTGCCTTGAATCCTGCTGCGCTCTTTGCTCAGCCAATCTTTAACGTATCTTTGTCGCTGGTTCACATAGTCTCGCTCAAAGTTGTCGGGTAGTTGCACGGGACTTACCGTGTTGTTGTTGTTGGCGTTACTTCTATATTCATTAGGCTGCGGGTAGTCATACTGCACACTAAAAGGGTCATAACTGTACTCCTTTGGTCGCGGATCCACGCTGTAGTCAGGCTGAACTGGGTATTCCTCGCGATGTGCGTCACCGTGACCTCTCTTTGCAAGGAAAAATGGTGGAGATACAGGAATATCCTCAACATTTCTCGCTGCGTAATGCGGAGGATACTGCTCCCTGCTGTATCTTTCAGAGAAATCTGAGTGCATATGATCCTGATAGCTGTACGCACCGCTGCGGTTGTAGGAAATGTTGTCCAAACCTGCGGATTCGTACTGTCTAACGTTACCGTTGTAATTGAAGTTATTGAATCGACTGATGCCTTGGTAAGCGGATGCGGCGCTGTCGATGTTGTAATTAGTATTATTCATGGGCTCGCTAGCGTAGGCTTTGGGTTTGGACGGCATCCAGTCGTAGTTAAAGTTGCTGTAATCAGCGGCAGTTGGATAGTCATTCGCAACGGTATCATAGACGGGATACTCATTACTCACGCGCGCAACTTGATGCTGATACTCGTTGCGCCCTAGAGGCTTCGACTCATTCCTGTTGTACAAAGTTTCAGGGTAAGAAAATTGCATTGGACTATCCATGTACTCATTCACTTCGCTGTTTCTAGGCTCTACCTTTGTGGACGACTTTTCTTTCACCGCGTGAGTATCTGTAGCTTCTCCGCGCAGCAAAAGTACGAAAGATTTCTTTCCACTAACAATTTTAAGTGCTCCACTATAGATCCCTGCGTGACCCGATGGAGGAGAGAAAGATAAATACATGGTCTTCTCACCGTGCGGAGCTATATCGAGGGATTGTGGGCTTACTTGGAAGGAATTGAGCGCTCTTGAGTGGTTGCGCGTGTCACCTGGTTGCGCGGGATCGTACCTCATTTGAATTGCCTTAGGAAACATTGATATCTTTCTATCTTTCTGATTGCCGAAGGTGAGCATGACAGTGCTGCTGCTGCCCGTGTCGCACACGATAGTAATTTCTTTAATATCATCACTTTTGCTGTTAAAAGTGTTATCTTTCACAACTTTACGTTGACCAACAACTAGTTTAGGAGCTGAATATCTATTGATGTGCTCGACGCCGTCGCTGCCAAGAGAGAGCTCGTCATTCGCCATGGAATTGTCTTCGATGGATATAGTGGTGGCAAAAGTAATGTTGTTCACGGAGGTGTTGACCTCACTGAATACGCTCTTGTTGTCCTCGATATCGAAGGTGTTGGGGCTGTCTACGTTGGCTATTGCGTGGTTGCTGGTGCTGTCGATAGCGGACGTTTCATTCAATGTAGACGTAACAAAGTTAGAATCATCGAAATTATTGTCGTAAAATCTTATTTGCTTCTCGTTATTCGAGGTATCTACGGAACTAGGCGAGTCGATAGGTGACTCAACAGGCGCACTCTTTAGTATGCGCTTCGCTGCAGTAACAGGCTTACTTGGTCTTGATTTACCTATCGTTTGTTGTTGAGGCACCACTTTAGGTTGCGCCAACTTCGTCGCTGTAATTGCTTGCTTCGTTTTATTCTTGCTCGCTAATTTGTCCTTCTCTTTATCTACTACTGCGACGGCTTTTGATGATTTATTTGTATTTACTTTGGTGTCAGCCTTAACAGGTGCGATAAATATTTCAGATGGTGGTGAAAGCAGCTCGTCGAGCCCCTTTTCTTCTTCTACCTCGTTCGCATGAGACCTGTAAGAAGGCCAGTTGTCGTTACTATTGAAACTACTATCAGGTGATACTTGAAACTCTACCTCGTCATAAGGAGTTTTAGAAACAAGTATACTAGTCTCGTTACATTGGATACTGATATCAGCCGTGCTTGGTCCAACCGCGGCGTCTTTCACTGTAACGATTGGGGCCTCAACTGGTGCTTCTACTGGGACTGTTACTACCACTTCAGCTTTTGTTTCTGCTACTACATTATTGGTTACAACTGCAGTACTTGTATAGCTATTTGTACATACACTTGTAATTTTAGTATCTCTTCCTCTTAAGCGACCTAATGCAGGTGGATTAGAAAAAGATACACCTATATCTAGATTCTTCTCGGCTATTGTGCGAGCATAGTGAGCTCGTGGAATACTTGTTGTATTAGCGCCGTGATTATACGCAACATTAGGAACGGGACCTGCCGTGTTGTATGAATGACTTGGTTGGTTTGATACGGATGTCTCTGCAATTGGTTGAGCTTTCATCACAGGTCTAGCTGCAACGTAGTCACTACTAGCTTTGATGTTATATGGTGTACTGTTGAAATCGGCGATAATGCTCTGCTTCTCTGCGGGTGAGTGACTACTTTGATTTAAATCATCAGTTTTTATCACATTTATATCATGGCCACGAGTTAATGAAAGCGGAGCAGATGAAGACCTGAATGCTGGTGAGGATGCAGTTGAGGATGCGGATAGTCCCAGCTGATTCATGTATGGATTTGTATCATTATTTGTTCTTCTATCTAAGTTGTTAGTATTAGTTCCGTGATATTCAGTATTCGCAACCTGTGTACTATAATTCACTGTTAACTCACTGATATCTAATCGACTGTCCATTGGGGAATGTGGTGATGAACTAAATAACGATGATAGTAATTTGTCTTGGCTAATACTGTGTGAATTCGATGTATCTAAACTGTCAGATTTAGTATAAGATAATTGATTCGTATTTGTCGCTAATGAAAATGGGGAATCATTTAATGGAGTAGCACGTGTAGGACGTGGACTTGGTTTTGGTGCACTCATCACTGAGCTATCAGAACTTATAGCAGAACTATTATGTATATTATCCATAGAAGGAGATACGACAATACTTTTGTCACCGAATAAATCTTTCTCGACAATTAACTTAGGAGATGGAGCGTTGATCTCTTCCCTTTCACTGGCAACATTAGCTTTAAATGATACCACATTAACAGGCATAGGAGATACCTGATTATTTGTATCCAAATCAGGATAGTTGAATGTGTAGTCATGATTATTATATCCTTGTAGTAATTTTTGTGTCGACTGACTCAATTCGTCCCCAACAGCGTCTTTATTATTATGAGGAGTTGAACCCGCTAAAAATGTACGTTTAGCCTTGATCTCCTCTGGTGATTCCCCTCTGGTGTACGGAGTAGTGGGCAAGTTATATGCATGTGTCATGTCATAATTTTCAATATTTTGAGAGAATCGTACACTAGCAGTGGCAGCAGCACCAGATAATGGCTTAGACTTGTGCGTAACCTGCTTTTTACTAACCACGTTCATGTCCGATGCGCTACGCTCACGCAGTGCGCCCAGGTTACTCCCACTCATGGTTACTTTTCTTTACCAGGGAACCAATTTTTTTCAAAATTTGATCAACCGTCTTTTTTACCGACTCCTCTCGAGTCGTAATCTGGTAATATATGAATGCTAATAATACAAAGAGTAATGAAAATAATTGATTACATAGTTAAGGTTCTAGTTAGAGTCTGCTACTATCACTCAAGTGCCAATTTTTTTCACTTTATTTAATTTTTTGTTTAACTTCGTAAAAAATATGCTATTGTCTCCTCTTACAGTATTTTAGAGACGAATACTAGTGAATTTGTCTTATCTTATTATTGAAACTATCTCTTTAATCGAATTTTATTTAACCCTAGGGTCTTCAGATTTTGACTTAAGACTCGATACCATCGCTAAGAAAAGCTTTAGAACTCAGGAGAACCCAGTGAAGTACTTCAAAGTGGGTGTGAGAGAGAGGTGCAAGGAGACTAGAGATAGGCACATTGTCTTCAGTAGAAAGCTTGAATAGTCCCAGCATTGTGAGGGTCAGAGAGAGGAGAATAAGTGGGAATCAGTACTTACTACGTTTACTTGGATAATGAACGAGCTCCCACAGTCTCTTTTCAAGCGAAGTATGCCACCAAAAGTAGGTGGAGGAGGGGTAAAGTTTCGTCATTTTGGGAAGCATGCATACCCTCGGGTCAATGTTAATCCTAATCTTAGGCAGTCTAATGATACGTACAATAACGTGGCGTCTCATGAAACAATTGCATCAGGTCAATCAACTTGCTTGAATACTAATGGAAGTGTACTAAAAACTAGTATAAGTCAAAGTTTAGAGAAGAATCATGTACCAAACCATCATATAGAGAACCATGATTTCAATGATGATAGTGATAATGACGAGGAAATAATGTTCGTAAAGCCTACTAGTGCAACCAGCAATACCAGAATTCGTAATGGGAGGTTAAAAAGAAGGAGCGGTTCAGATTGGAAGCCTTATTCGGATTTCAGTTATACCAATTCACCGGAATCAGAATGGAATGAATACTTGGAACCGACTAAGTCTTCACCATCTGATCTCTCATCGAAGGGTGCTAATATCGGTTCGAACAGTCAAACATATAGAACTAGAAAGTCGACGGGATCAATCAAAGGAGATGGCAAATTCGTCAAGTGGGAGATGGATGATCAATATGAGAACAATAGTGAAACGAAGGAGTTTCAACTGAGACCGAAGAAAAAAATGAAAAAAAATGAGCAGGATCATGACTTGAGCTACCTCTCGGGCATAATTGATACTGACGCCGCCTCCGACAAGGTGTTGAAGTTGCTGTGGATAAACACATGTAAGGAATTTTATTCGCAAATGGGTCCGAAGCATTTGGAGTCCATAGAGTCGTTGCATGCAGATTGCAGTGATGATAACGTTCCCGTTTATGCACAACCAAGTGATAGTCAAGCTACAACATCAGAAATAGTTAGGAAGAATGACACCAAATTCGGGGTGATCCCGGCTCCTCTTGCTGTCCTGCAATTAAGTAAATTAGGAAATGTGGCACAGCATGACCAGCACGCGACTCTAGTGAATGAAATCATTTCCAATCGAGGTGGTTTCGATGAGTACACCCATCGCATGCTGCAAATGGTTAAGGTGAAAGATTTCTATAGCAATGGCAATGCGGGTGATAGTAACCCTGAAGTTGCCGCCGGGGAGAAGGACGAGAGTCAAAATGATACGGCAGTACCCAAAGCCAACGACGTAACGCCTTCAAGTACCTCGAGAGGAAGCAAGAAATCCGCTTATCCTCTGGAAATCGATTGGAAGGAAGTAGACGACCATCCGTCGAGTAGCGCGTACAACGGATATGATAAAATAGACTTAGGTAAACGGGGTAGATGGTACAAAGACGTGTGGAATGAGGAGGATTTTTTCGCTCGCAGTAAGCAGCGCACTAGCATATATAGCAACCATCCTGATCATGTGGACTTATATCCGTTGGACGATTGGTCTGAGTTGCTTCATAACTATAACGATGACTTCGATGGTAACTACCTCAAGTGGCTCACATACGTCACGAGAGATTTAGATCTAAGTAAAAATGCTCCGATTATAGTGGCGCCACCAGTGCCCTCAGCGGTGCACCATCCAGCCGCGTGGGGGCTGTTGCATAAGAGTAGTGATGACGGTAAAATCGATACAAATTGTATCCATCCTGCGAGTGTACGTCGCACCGAGTTGCCAGTCAATCACCAGGAAAGAGTGAACATAGATGAGATCAACATAGTTGCGAATAGCGCATGGGCGCTGTTGCAGGACATAAACAAAACAAATCAAAGAAACCTTGAAAGTTTAGAAAAGCTTGTGCAAAATGAACAGAATATAGGAAGTATTCGTGTGAAGAAGAGATTTTTGGGCAAAATATTGATGTCGGCAAGCTTCGGGCAGAAGGAGTACCACGCGGTGGTGATGAAAGGCTATAGCCCCACCGAGGAGTACTACAACTATCGCAGGCACGTTGCTTTGCTTGATTACAAACGAAGTCTTGGCATCACTACTGACGACAATACCGATGTTGCTGCAGATGAACTTGAAGGGATAAACGAAAAAATGGACACAGATAATAATGAATTGAATAACAAATATAACGGCGGTTTCGGCGCGAATGGAGTGGGCAAATTTAGCTATGACCATATCCATCGACATAACTATGAGACACGCCGAACCACCAACTCACTGAAAAAGAAAAGCCACGATGAATATATTGTAGATGAATCACTAGGTAAGAATAATGAAATGGAGGTTGTAGAGAAGCCGGCAGTTGTATATAGGGATATGCTGGGAGCGTGCCTGGTGGATGACGTGCCACATGGCTCGTTCGTGTTCAAGCTAAGACTCGGTGATTTTGTGGAAGTATACATCACCAGCAGCTGGACCCTTGGTAGAGTGATGAAGCTGGGTATCGACGACGGGTCGCTGCTGCGACACACCAAGATCAAGGTGCTCTCATCTGATGAGTCGTACTGGATCAGTGTGGAAGATGGTCGCTTGGCTCCTCCCGGTACCAATCTTCCTGCGGCAGCCAGTAATTTGGACCTAGAAACCAGCGCTTGAATGACAAATATATGTTCGTTATAGTAATTACAAATTGTAACAATAAAATATGTTTAAAAATCGTCGTCTTCAAACTCAAACTCGCTTCCGTCCCATATGGAGCCCATCTCGCTGGCATCCCCGCCGTCTGTCTCCAATGCATCCATATCGCAGTCACTAATGATACTCACTCTGCTTCCTTGTCGACTCATGCTCGACACTTCAGATCTACTTTTACGCCGTCGTAATGACGAGGACGATGTAACGGTTTGTAGCTGTGCTCTGGACCCTAAGTTGCCTTCCATGACTGATAGTCCGATGCCCGATGCCGATGAACCCAAGTGCTTATTTAAGGTGGAAAGCTTCGCTTTCCTCTGCTGCGCCAGCTTCTCCTTCCTGGCTCGTTTGCGCTTGTTGGCCCGAATTTGAGCTAGTAACTCAGGGCAAGGTGTGATCTCTTTACTCTCTAAATACTTCATGAAAGCTTCTGCGCCAATATTCACCACCTCTCGCAACGCCTTCACCGCCTTGTGCACGATCACCGCCTTGTGGTCGTCCTTGTCCGTCAGAGTCGCCTCTATAACTCTGTAAAAAACTTTAGCATTGATAGTAAATCCGAGTCCTATCAAGTGCTTGAGTACCGCGAGATAAATAAAACAATTTTTAGGGCAAACCGTTGATGAGCGGTGCAAGTACTCCTTCAACTTGGTGGTGAACGTAACAAACCACTTGGCATTCAGCAAGTTATCTAGTTTGTCGCACTTCATCTTGTGCTCGGCATCTCTCCGCATCACTTCCATGTTCTTGGTGACGCTCTGGTTCAACGCCTTTTCGGCATTCGCACCGTCAATCTTGAAACTTTCTAGCTTTGCATGCGTACTAAACGGCCAGTTGAAGGTTGCATTCGTGCATAAGCTGGTTACTTTGCTGTCGTGATCGCGTTGACGATTTTGGAATTTCTCTACTCTATTCGCTATCCGCACACTATTTTCTTCGCATACCGTTGTTAATGCGTCACTTTTGGTACTCAACTCCTCGATATGCTTCTGCACGTGCGCGAACTGGTCCAACGTTCCTTTCAATTGTTTACGGAAAAATGCTTGCAATTTACGTGCTGCTTCAATGGCAGCTTGGGTGTTGTCCTCCATCATGTTGGTGTACTTCTCCTTCTGCTTCGACACCTTTCTACCGAGTGCTTGCCTAGGTACAGGTGGTTTCTTTGGGGATTTTTGCGGCGAATTGGCTTCTGTTGTCGCTATCGCAACGGTTGTCCCAGCCGTGCCTTTCGGAGGTGGCTTCGCTAGTAAGTTCGTCTCACCGCTTTCATTTTCAACTGAAATGACTGCGTTTACATCCTTGGTTACACTAGCGATCTTGTTGCTGCCATCAACATCGTTAGCAACAGCGGGTGTTGTGCTTGCTTTCATGCTACCTGGCTCAGCCGTGTTTGTCTCATTCTCACTCACGGGTAACACGCTTTTATTGCTTTGCTCGGTATCAGCAACAGCAGTTACACTAAGTCTTCCGCCCCTAAACGAACCCCTTGGATTTGACGGAGGAAGTGCGGCTACAGCCAACTTACTTGCTGTTCTCAGACTCAACCTACCGTGGGGACTGCTGGCACTGTTTCTCCTGTTGGAGCCCGTGGCCATGACGGATGCCAGGAATGCCGCCTTATTATCATTGGCGAACTTATCTAGCTGCTGGGATATGCTTTGTGCGGCGTTGTGCGCGTGCGAGCTGTTGCTCTTCGTCTCCGCCTTCTTGTTGAACATGTTCTTGGTGGAGAATCCAAGTTTACCTTTTTTATTCTTGTTATTGGAGATATTCTTTTTCTCCAAGAGATATTTTGCACGTTGAGCAGGTGTCAAGTTTTTTTCATGCTCATACTCCTGCACTTCAGTGTCTGTGTTAACAACGTAGTTGTACAACGACTCCAGGTTGTTGGTCGCATGGTCTACAGCCCACCGCAAGGAGTCATCGAATGATCTTTTCTCGTCATCTAACTTGTCGAACAAGCTTTGTCCTACCTTGATGAAGTTGATTCTGGTGTTGCTCTCTTTCGTGCGACCGTAAAAGTCAGTTTTATTTTCCTTTGTAAGTTTGTTTAAGTTATCTTTGATGTATCGTAATTTCTGAAGTGCATCCCTCTTATCGTGAGTGGAATTAACTTCATCTTCGGCATCATAACTAGCGGCTTCAACCGTTTTCTTTTCCGCTTTATTTTGAGTGCTTAATACACTATCAGCTGGTAACTCCTTGAAACATTCAATTCTTTCTTCTTCAGTATAAAATAAATCTTCCCCGACAAGTTTTGTCTTGATATTGTCAACATTACTATGTTTAATGATTTGTGTGATAGATGCATGAGGGCGATGGAATAATTTCAAACTTAGCAAGTCTTTCAGTTCGTCGTTGGATGATAAGTATGCTCTTCTGCTTCTACGTTTAGCAGACCCCTCGGGTCTCGTTGGTACTATATTATTCTGTGGTAGATGTTTTTGTTTCCCATCTAACTCCTCTTCAGAGCCTGATGAGTACAACAGCTTACGAATCTTGTCACGATCTGTCTCATTGTCTCCTTTCTTCTTCAATTTTGCTCGTAATAACTCTTCATATTTCTTTTTCCGACGCTCTTCAATTGCATTTGCCTCATCTGAGGCTTTGCATATAACAATAGGCATTTCTCTCTCTTATCTATGGTGCCATGTGACTTATCTGTGAACTTGGAATCACGAACTGGTGGTGATTTCTACCTAGTATTCCTTCCTTCCCAAAATGGGAAAACTGTTTCTGCTGTGGAACAGTTTTCGTCGATGAACACGGTACCGGTCAGTAATGTCCCATAATAAGTACATATAATATCCGAAATGGAGGAGTGGCAGCGCAGCTAGTGTTGCTACCTTGAATGCAGCCGATTCAGCGTTCTCAAGTACGTTGAACTCTCTTATTTCTGCATCGCCGGTACCCATGACGAGGTTGACCATTGGAATCGCCGAAAATTGCTTCAGTCGAAAAAAGGAGAGTTAATAATGAAGCGCGGCACTAAGGAGGGAGGTGGAGCTCACAAACGTGCCAGCAATGAAGGGGCATCTGCAGAGCCAAATATTGAAGAAGAAGAGGAGTTGTTTGAGGATCCATTTGGTGATGAATTTGAAGAGGAAGAGATTGAGGTCGGTGATAGAGATAGTGAAGACGAAGATGACGATGAAGGTGCAATGGATGAAGACGGTGCAGGAAATGATGAAGATGATGATGCATTGAAAGCACCAAAGCAAGTGTGGAGACCAGGTATTGATCAATTACCTGAAGGGGAAGAATTGGAGTATGATCCAAGCGCTTATATAATGTATCATTCTTTAAGAACGGAGTGGCCTTGTTTATCTTTTGATATTCTTCGAGACAATTTAGGCGATGTAAGACAAAGGTATCCCCAAACAATGTATTTAGTTTGTGGTTCACAGGCTGATAAAAGTGACAAAAATAAATTAACATTACTTAAGTTATCTGAGTTGCATAAAACACAGCAAGCAAATAGTGATTCTGAAAATGAAGATAACGCAGATGGTGATGATCTGGATGAAGATCCCGTCTTAGAGCATATCAATATACCGCACCAAAGTGGAGTCAACCGTGTGCGTAGTATGCCACAAAATCCTGGAATAATAGCAACGATGGCAGAAAATGGTCAAAGTCACATATATGATTTGAGCGGGATGGTCAACTCGTTGATGACTCAATCCCCTCGTGGTCCACCGCCCACAAAACCTGCATTTACATTCCGCGGTCATAGTAGTGAAGGATTTGCATTAGACTGGTCACCAGTTAACGCAGGCTGGTTAGCCACCGGTGATTGTAATGGAGCTATTCACGCATGGTCAATGGGCGCTACACCATCAGCTTGGCAAGTCGATTCTACCGCATTTTATGAACATAGACAAAGTGTCGAAGACATCCAATGGAGTCCCTCCGAGGCGGCGGTGTTTTGTAGCTGTTCAGTTGATGGAACTATTAAAATATGGGATATAAGACAGAAAAATAGACAAAAATCACAGATAAGTTTCGATGCGCATGTTGAAGACATCAACGTGATCTCTTGGAACAGAAAGGTGTCGTACTTGCTAGCCTCTGGGTGCGATGATGGGTCGTTTAAAGTCTGGGATTTACGTAATTTATCCAGAAAAACGGATGCATTGATGGCTAACTACACCTACCACCGAGGTCCTATTACGTCCATAGAGTGGGCTCCGCACGATGAATCAGTCATTTGTGTTAGTAGCGCCGACAACCAGTGCACTATTTGGGACTTGTCAGTGGAAGTAGATGCAGAAGCTAGTCAAGGCGGCGATCAAGCGCTATCTGAATATCCAGCGCAACTTTTATTTATTCATCAAGGACAGAACAACATCAAAGAATTACACCACCACCCGCAGATTCCGGGAATGGTCGTAACGACAGCAGAGGACGGCTTCAATGTATTTAAACCGGCAATTAGTGCTTTGTAATTTCATTAAAATACAATTTAACAATTCGTTTCTGTGTGAACTCTTACATTTTTATCTTGAAAAAAGGCAAAGCCTTTGCCCCGATAAACTTGGTCATGGCTTTCCTGCCGTCGGACGAGTCGATCCGATTCAGCAAGAAAAGTATCCTGTCTTGCGCGGTTGTGGTGGTCGATAACTCTAGGCATTCCAGGGATATTTTCCATAACAATTTTTGAAATCCTTTGAATGATAAGTAGTGCTTTGGGGCAGCAGTGGGCATCGCTGTAGTTGCGAAGGTAAAGCCTCCAAATTCGTCAAGCTTTGCTGGTGATCCGCTGGGTGAAGACAGCGGGGATGTGTACGGCGATATTGAAGACAATTCTTGAATGAAAATATTAAGCATGACTTTGCTGCATACACCTGGACATATATTGAAATCGCGGAGAAGGAACCATAAGCGTTCATTATCTAATATCTTTTTGGATATTTTTTGTTCAAACGTAAGATTGTTACTACCAATTCCTGCAAGCTTTTTGTTCTCGCAGTAGTTGCAATATAATATCCATAGATGCGATTCGTACTTCGTAAATATGAGTCTAACAGAATGAGGAATATTCGCTGGGTTGCTGCATTCAGGCAAATTCTTCATAGCTTCAAACGCTTTTCTCAGTGAATCTTCGTTACTCCAAGTAGTCAAAGCTTTTTTATACTTAAACAACTTTTCCCAGGCTTTTATTGTCTTAATATCTATTTCATCAAACTCCACATCAACGCTGCAAATCCGCTGCGCAACTGGCGATTCATCTATTAACTCCAAATCTTTCTTCCACGCTTTGCACCAACAATGGAAAGAAGATTTTAATCTAAGAAACTGACTCCGTCCTTGAACTATCGAGATGCGCGCCAGAAAACGCACTGTATCTTCTACGCTAACTTCATCGCCACCTTCGCTGTCGTTGTCAGACATTGTATTGATTTATACTTTCAAAACCGCAAGTACTTACTTATATGATGCCAGAGACAATCAGGCTCGAAACGCATGCGACAAGATCGCCGCTTAAAGAATGGTACTTACCTCTATGGTAAGGAATGTGACATAGCGGGTACCGGTGAAGTTAACGGATAAAAGTCCCACGTAGATATGTAGATTTTATATCAATGTGTGCTATCGACGCGCAGGAATATGGGCGCGCTGTTGGTGGTCTATTTCACTTTAATTCATCTCTAAACTCATTATTTACGCAGGCCGGAAATGGATCGCTGGAGCAAAAGGAAAATCTTTAAAAAAATCTAGCAGCTGTCTCTCTTCGGATTGGTTGACGTGCAAGAAAGCCGAGATGAGCGCAATACGTTCATGGTTTGAAAGCTCAGAAGCCACATTTGGTCGAAAGACATTGAAATATCTTCAGCGGAATGACTGGCACAAGTTCCAATTGTTCTTAAAATCTAGAAATAAAAGGAAAAATGAACAAGATATTAACAATGTTCTTCTTGATGGCGTGCATTCATCCCTGACTTATGCATGCAAAGTCGGCGCGTCAGTCGATATGCTAAAGATTCTGATTGATAATGGCGCTGATATTAACCGCTGCTGCTCAGATAAAAAGACACCGCTAATGCTAGCGGTAATAAACCAACATAAAGATGTTGTCAAATATATTCTGAAGTTCTGCAATCCTAATTTAGAACTTCTTGATTCTCATCAGAAAAATGTGTTAAATTATTCATACAAAAATAAGGATGTTGAGCAACTTTTAATTCAGTGTGGAGCAAAGTACCCACTAACCGACGTTATGTTGTCGCGACCCTCGGTGTATTCAGGCGTTGACTTGACAAGCGCGAAGGATGGAAAGTTAGTGGATAAATTGTGGGAAGTTTGCACATCAAGGCTCATCGATGACGATATAAGCAATGACAAGCTTATCCGTTTAATAATTGATTTCCCAGCGTTAGAACAGGAGTTAACTAGTGAACTATTGATAAAAACTGTTGAAAGTGGCAAATTTAAGTGTGTTAAATTCCTCATTCAAAGTGGTGTGGATTGCACTTATGTAGATGAAACGGGCATGTCGGTCTTGTCGGTGTCGATTTATCAGAACCATACACACATTACTAAGTATTTGCTCAGTCTCAAGTCCTTGAAAGAATTAGAAAGTGACGCGAAAATCCCAGCTGTTCATATAGCCAGTACTTATGGGTACGACGACGTGATAAAGCTGTTGGTGGAACACGGTGTTGATGTCAACATCCTTGACTCCAAAAGGTGGACTGCAATGCATCATGCGGTGAAGAACAGACAAATTTCTACTATAATTTTGTTAGTGAAGTTGAACGCGGACGTGATGACTCTGAACGACGAAGGCCAACTGCCGGTGGATTACCTGGGAAAAGGATACGATGCGATCAAGAGGTTGCTCTACGTTGCTGCGGCAAGCAAATCTAAGACCGGTGACTATAAGGCGCAATACGAGCGAGCAATGCTACATGCTGAGAAACTATATTCAAGAGCAGGTTCCCCGAAATCACCATCCACACCACGCTATGCCTCCCCGAAATCAACTTACGCACCACAGTATGCTCGAGAAAAGTCACCTCCTCCATCGCATAACACTGTGTCGCCCATGGTACCTCGGAGTAACAAGGTAGATCCGAAATCAGAAACTAAAAAAACGGCAAAAACCAAGGCGATTCCTGTCGTATCACCTCCTTCCGCGACTCGCAATCCGCTGTCGCTTTACTCCAAAACAACTGCGTCATCCAGGAGTCGGTCGTTGTCTCCAAGTAAGAATAATACCGTTGTAAAAGGAAAGAATGATGAGCTGCCAGTGAGTAAGCCCCTGTCTAATCAAGCGGTGAGTAAGTTATCCCCGCAGAAAATACAAGGGAAAACACAGAAAATAGAAGAGAAGACGTCACTCCAAGACATGGTGAAGAATTTACTGGATTCCTACGACCTGACTAGCATCAAGAACGTGAGTGACGAGGACCTGATCTTGTTGAGTAAGATTTCTGTTGCATTGAACACACTTGTGCATAGCAGCGGCAAGCGTGGTAGCCCTGGTAAGAATATATCTAGCGGAGCGGAAGGAGAGGGGCAACAGAGTCCTGCTGTGAGTAGCGAGGCTCGAGTTGACGATGAGACACTGTCTCTCTCGCCAATCATCAACAGGAAGGAGCCAGGCAAGTGCGTTGATATTGAAGTGTCGTCGCCAGTGTCCGTTTCTCAAGATGATTCCAAGGACAACATAGAGAAGGACATGATTAGACGAATATCTGTACTTCACACCGACTCGCGCCCTCCTTTGTCGCCTAGTTACCACTTGTCGTCACCGATGCTGCAACTGCGGTCAGCTTCCGTTGAGAATCAACTTTATTTCGACAAAGTTTCTCCTTTATTGAAGATCAACGAGGCCGCGCTGTGGATTGCATTTTCCTATTTCTCTTCCGTTGATAAGAAAACCTTGTCGTCGTTGCACTACTTGAAGTTGCGCTACACCAAGTGTATCTTGTCGTTACAAGATTTAACCAAATTATTTCGAACTTTTGAGGTGATCCCTAGCATATGCAGCGAAGCGGAAATAGGGAAAACGGTTACTATCGTCGCGGTGGACAGCGACTCGCCGGGGAACGAGAGCAAGCGGCCTACGTGGTACAAGAAGCCCAAGAGTATTCCACAGTCAATTTGCTTCAATTATTTCCTCAAAATTCTTGCTTTTATTGCTAGAAATAAGTATTTTCGGAGCAAAGACAGCAGTTCTGTCAGTGCAGCAAGCGAGCTCTATGCGCTGGGTAAGCTACTGCGTGTTCTAGATAGATCAGGAGGGCGAGCACAGCTATTAGCAGGAGGAAAAGTTCTACCAAAATTTGACTTGAGCTTAGGGAGTATCCTTGCCTCTTCTCCTGTCGAGAAGTACAGTCCCTCTGCACCCACCCCTGTCTCTAGTGGCGAGAGAGTCGTTAGAAAAGAGGGTGTACCGCCTGCAATGGCAGCCGATGATATACGCAGAATATCTGTGACCGCCAACTACAACATGGCAAAAATTACCACTAACTACATCAGTTTTGACTCTCCCAGTCACAAGAGTGCACCGAGTGATCAGGGTGCATCGGGCAGTGATCAGGGTGCGGTCGCGAACGAGCACATACCCGCAGATTTATTTGAATAAGACATTGTAACAGTATGTAGATTAATTACAATTTTATCTTTCTTGAAAGTATGGGTGGTCCAGCGCCGCTTGCAACGTGATGCGATCGTGAGGATTGTACTGCAACAGACCAGCTAGTAAGTCGATGCCTTCATGATCGCGAAAGCCGATTTTTAACGGATCTCTGTTAAAAATCGCATCAGCCATGTTGCACACCGGGGCAAGGTCACGGTCCCTGTTGTTGGACTGTGAGATCCTAGGCACTGTTCCACCGGCGTCAAGTGTGTCAAGGATGCAGTACTCCTTCAACCCCTGGGTAAGCAGTGCGTCGTTAATTTCTTTTTGATTATTTATATTTCCAGATTTTTGAAATCGGCGTGAGACTATGCGAGTGGATCGCTCCGAAAGGGAGAAGACATTCGAGGTCCCGAGGATCAGCTCCAGCATAATAATGCCGCAACTCCAGACATCGTAGGATTTTGGATTCGTTGGTTCAAACGGTAATTCCTTGGACGTGGCGATTGAGAAGAGGACCTCTGGAGGTGCGTATGACAGTGTTTCCTCGTCTATTAGTGGCCCAAATCCGCCATACAAATCCTCATCTGTTCCACCAATTGCGCTTGAAAAATCGGCTAAAAGAAGTCGAGGGCTATCGTGATCCGAGTTAATAATCAAGTTGCCAGGCTTCAAGTCGCGGTGAATAATACCTCTTTCATGCAGTTCAGCAACGGATTTTATCAACTGATACATCATTACTCGAATAAACGAGTAGTTGTCAGTGCGCTTCTTCATGTTAATCCACAGCTGGCTGGCTCTCATCACTGCGTTCCCACTTTCCGACTTGTCAAAAATATACAGAAATGACTGCAAGCTTACCCCTTCGTTCAGAAAGACCAGCCATATCTCGTCGGCTGTAGTGAAGTAGCTTTGGAACCGGGCGACATTTGTGCCAGCTAAAAAGTTGTTAGTAAGCATCGTGCCATAGAAAATCTCCCGATAAGCGCATCGTTCAATAGCTGGTCTATCTTTTATAAACATTCGCTTTAGAATCAAGGATACATTTTTGTTGATGATTAAGTCAGATATTCGATGAGCTCGATACACTTCGCCATGACCTCCCTTAAAGTATAATTCTTCTAAACAAAACGTTTGATTTCTTATGCATGTACTGTTTGCTTTAACTCTTTCGTCTTTCAAAAGTGCTAGATAATTATTACCGCTATCAGCTGTGTCCAATCCAGCAGTTATATAGAGAAGTTGCGGTCCGGAATCTAACAGCATTTGAGTGTGATCAAGAGCGTTATATACGTCATCTTCTTGTGTAAATTCAAAAAAATCGTTATTATTATACACTGGCATTGTAACCATTTCAGTTGATCCCAGAATGTCTATTCTCTCTTCAATGACGATATCATTATTTATGATGTCACCTCGCTTGTATGGAACCATTTGCGTTTCCGTAATCTGCAAGGTTAAGTCATACAGCGAGTCTACGTGACTAGACAAGAGCACGCATAAATAATACAAAAAAGAGGCGTAGCTCCAAGTTCTCATGCGCATGTTCATAATCCTGCTCATTCGCTTTGCTACAACTGCTGTGTATCGCTCTGCCACAGCATGATCATTAGAACAGACTGTTCCTGTTCAAATTGTTCAACTTGACAACTTGGTTCAAGTTAAACAGGTCATCATTAGCGGTACCGGCGTAGAAATCATAATTTAATCATTAATACATCATTGTCAATAAAGGAAAGATGCGTATTTCTAAATCATTTGTTAAATGAGGCAGTGACCTAACGATCCTATGAACGCTGTCTTTCTCTTGTGACGAAAGCTTGGATAAGATTAGTCGATTAATTCAGTATTTAAACAATATTACAGCAATGAACAAAAGAACATTATGCGTCATATAAGCCCGAACAGTAGTAACAAACACAAACTTAAGGCTCGTTCAAAAGCTAGAATACTTTTTCGTTAACTCTGGAATATTTTCCGCAGAAAATATTTCAGTAACAATGAAGTCTAATATGTCATCTGGTTTATTCTGAATAATTGTACTCCTCAAGTAAAATATTAACTCGTTTAAACCTGGATTAGCGTTGAAGAACTTGTTCATTGCTTTATTCGCTTTTTTATCTGGTACGAAGACCGAACTGCTATCGGACACTACTATGCTAGGAAGCAAATCATCAGTGTGTGGATTAAATTCCAACGGGACCACCTTCTCTGCCATTGGGGCGTACTACTGGACAAAATGGAATTTACTTGTCAGTAAAGTTTTCTATCAGCCCAATCCTGAATTCTAATTTTTGCATGGGAAGTTTTTCAGATCACCGGTACCAGTGGCCGTGCGTTCCGTGATGCAAATTAACAGCCAGTTTATTATCAAGACGGACTAGGTCCAAGGCTGTGATCTTGCAGCTACATAAGAGCCGATTTCTTCATTACTTTAATTCATTTCCAAAGAAATAAAAGCGATTCATACGCTACCGGTACCGATTGTCGTTTTATAAAAAATCAGCGAGAAAACAGTACCAAAACGTCTCGTTTCAAGAGATAAAAAGCGTCTATATGAGTAAAGTTGATAGTATGAGGCTGTCAGTGTCATTAGTATCAGTTGCACGCTAGCTCTAGGGTACCATGGCACACAAGAAGAAGGAGTCTCATGAAGATTGGCTGCGGCAAGCGATGGCGCAGTCTAAAGGAGACACACTAAAGGCTTCATCGAACAATGACGAAGATACAATGCTTAGGGAAATACAAGACTATGTAGAAAAACAGGGTATTTCAATTGAAAGAAAAGAAGATTATGATAAGAAGCTAGTTTCGCCATATGCCCATATGCCTGGATTCATGAAAGGAAGTCAAGAGAAAAAGGCTAAAAAGAAAATGTTAAAACAGAAGAAACTATTAGCAAAACCCACAACCGAAGATTTGATAAACTACTACACCGATCAACATTTGTCAAATAAAGTGCACCATAAACTTGCTGCACAGAACCACTCTCAGGAGGCTTTAGAAATTAAGGCAATTAATATGCCTTACGCTGACACTATAATGAAAATAAATGAAACAATAAACTTAATCGATCACATAGAAACCAGGAAACATATATTGGAAGCAACATTGCCACCGCCAATACCGGTAGCAACACTCTTGTCTACAAGCAAGTCTCATCATCCTATACCTAGTGATGATGCATCAGAAGCGGCGTCAGTCCCTGCAACTATCCAGTCGAATGCGACATTAAAATCGCATCATGTCATCACTGCCTCGCATATAAGAAATAGATACCCAAGATTATGCCGAAATTTGAAGTTTGATGATCACTCGCTGTCGAAAGTGCAGTTGAAAAGTGACACTTACATCGCCAAATTCATCGAGGAATGCTATGACGAGGCCTTTTTAGCATGCAACACTGAAGTGAGTGAAGCCAATAAGAGGAAGAGGTGTGGGTTGTTCTTGGGTAGCTTGGATTCGTTTCCCCTGTTGATTCAACGGCTTTTATCTCGGACATTTAGTGTCTTGGAAGTGCGTGAGAACACTGTTCTTAGTATCCTTTTAACCATTGAAAACTCGGTATATAGCAGCGAAACTGTCGACATGCGCGATGATTTCGGCGCTTTGATGATCAACGGATGCAGATGCACCTTGTTCGGCAACTTCCTCAGTGAAGAGTACGATCTTGCTTACTTGGCGTTATTTCTGAATATGCGAGATAGACTAGAAAGATATTTCGACATCAAGCTAAAGGATTACAACAGTACTCGTCTATGGATCGAGAGTGACGAGCAGGAGGACCGTCGCACTCACTCGTTGCTTCTGACGCAACAGGGGATTTATGACGAGATCAAGGATGAATATTATGAGCACTCCAATCATCATAAAGTGAAAGTTGTGCCGGTGAAAATACCGCGTAATATGCAGTACCTACCTGACGCGTGTCTCCGCGAGGCGCCGTTACTCGCATTCGATCCCGCTTTATTGTCGAACCTATTGGATAAAATGATGCCACAAGTGATAGTCCATGGAAACTTGAAGTCTTACTGTAGCAGTCAAGTCCATGAGCTCATGAGGAAGCTGCATGTGGATGGAGTCAAACGCCAAGGGATTTTGGAGACTACAGAGGAACTCACTCGCAGTAACCTGTTCATCCCGCTGTATACGCTGCTGTACGTGGTAGTGGATCAGTGGCGACAGGTACCAATGGAGCAGAAGTTTGGCTTGGGTGCACTTGGGCAGAGTATTCATAGCTTGAAGAAGCTAAACGGCATCTACGACCGGGACTGCGAGGCCATGAAGAGGCTGAAAGCAGAAATATATCACGAAAAAATTAATTTAAAAAACGTAGCTGCCAAGTTACTACGCAATGAAAAGCTGGAGAAACGGTTAGACCGCAAGTGGAAGGAAAAAATATCTTCTGCTGCCGAGCAGTCACAGCTAGCTAACACGAGAATAGCAATTACAGAGACAAAGGCAGAGAAGAGTGAGCTGGAGAACAAGCTAACGCTTTTGTTGCAGAAAGAAAGGTTGTTCATTGAGATGATCGATAATTTATGGGAGGATGCCAGCGCGGGGATGCGCATAGAAGAAGTCCCAGAGCTAGAATTCACCCCGAATGCCGTCGTAGAGGAAGCTTCGTGGAGGAAAGATAGCGAGAATTTGTTGCTTGAAGCACTGCGGATCCATGAGGCAAATAACAGCGCGATTCGAGGCAAGAAACAGCAGTCAATGCGAGCTGTAGAGCCGGCGGCAGTTGAAACTGTGGTAGTAATAGAGCAGGTAGAAGCACCTGTTCTCCTTCGCACTGAGATCGTGGATAAAGAACCCTCTTTTTCTGACTTGATGGCAGAGTTGCAGAAGGATGTGGAGGAGCTGTCTGCTATCGGTGCGGATGAAGCCAAGGACCTGGGGATGGAGTCGGTGTATGAGCGAGAGTTAGCCATCAAACTCAAGGCTGCAAAGGAACTGGAGTTACTCAATGAACAAGCCGAGGTAGCTGCAATGGCTACGCAAGATATTCTCTCTGAAGCCGTTAACAAGCTGTGGAAACAAGAGAGAATCATGGAAGAGCAGCGAAAACATGAAGAATACGTGCATAACTTGACTCTTCTTGTAGCTCGCGATGAAGTGGACAAGCTTTGCCTCGAGGTGAGTGACGCCCTGGCAGTAGCTGTGCTAGAGGCGTGTGTCATGGAGAACCAGCTATCTGTGTACATGGAGCTTGCAGCTTATATCTCGGCGGAGGTATTCGACCCCGTACTTGCGGATGTCGTTGCAATAACAATGAACAATGCAGTCGAGAGAGCGAACAAAGAGGAAGAGTTAGCGAAGCTGTTGAAGGCCGAAGAAGAGCGCCGTAAGTTGGTGGAGTTGGTTATGACCGAGGAGTTGGCGCTGGAATGCAGCGATAAAGTCTGTGACCTTGTCATGGATGAGTTACTAGCTGCTTCTGCGGGACCAGCTCATGACGCGTTTGTAGAAGCAACCCTAGAACCTAGAATATTCTCGGGAATTTGTGATGAATTAATAGTGCAGTCAGTAAGGGCTGCCGCGGATGGTCGCGTCAACGAGATCAGCGGTGCAGTTGCAGATATGTTAGTAGACTTCGTTGCGTCCTACAGCATCGAGCGCGCGGTTGTCAACGGACTTGAGAGCCGGGTAGATGAGGTGGTGAGTGGTTGCATTACTACGTTGCAAGAAGAGCTCATTAACCGTGTGGTGAGTGACTACATCAGCGATATAAATGCGAAGCGGCAAGCCGCAGAGGAGTACTACCGCCTTCGAGAGATGGAGGCGAATGCCATAGCAACCGTTTTATTGAAAGAGTCGGTGCTTGAAGCCGCGGAAGGAATAGTTGCGTGGGAATTGAGGGATCCATTTGCTGAGTTAGCTTATGATCCCTCCACGTTTTTGTCTCCAGCAACGCTGCATACAGTGGATGTGAAGTACAAGTTTGCCAGGTTAAGGATGGATAATTCAATGATGAGGACGACAATGCGCGTGTTACGTCGAGGTGTCAGAATGCAAAAGATTTATAAACAACAGAGGGATCGATTCCTTCTACTGTTACTAAGCAACTGGAACTCAGAGTACCTAAAAGAGAAGAAGAAGCGCGACGACGCTAGATTGTTGAAGGAGTTCCAGCTCAAGCAGTTAGAAGAGCAGTTGAAGCGACAAGAGCAACTACGAGAGAAGCAGCAAATTATCCAAGCGGTGGAGCTAGAGCAAGTACTGTTGAAGCGACGCGCTCACCGATTTGTATTGTACTGGCACTACCGCCTTATGGTAGTGAAGAGGAAGCAGCACGTGGTGCATGCGCTCAAGGAGCGGCGGTTGATGATCTGCTATTTCACATGGAAATTAAACTTTAAAACAACTTACCACGCGCGTATTACCAGGGAAACCAGAGAGTACAACGCCAGCACCCGCATACAGTCGCTGGTGCGCGTAAAACTAGCTGGTTTAAAGATGATAAGACGCAAGAATATGTACCGCATTGTCAAGTTTATCCGTTACATACTTGCGAAGCGAAGAGTCCGCAAGCAAGTGATGAGTCGCAGACGGCTGGTGGAGTGCGCTGAGAGCCTGCATGAGAGCCATGAGCGTAACAAGGTCAGGGTAACCATGCGCAAGTGGTTGAGGCTGCACAAGTACTACTGCGGCCTGGAGAAGATGAATCATGCGTACGTCATATACCGTCTTCGCGCTAATTTCACGAAAATCAAGATGGATACCCGCCGCTACTTCATCAAACGGACCAACCGCATCATCCGCATCCAGTCGGCATGCCGCATGCTTATAGTCAAGCAGTCGGTCTTGCATTACTACAAGTGGCGCCGTGGTATGGTCGCTTTACAAGCTAATATCCGCCGTAAGCTGGTACAACCGCAGTTCTACTACGACATCTACTATTATAAGTTGGTGAAGCGGATCCAGCGCTTGTACCGCGGGTTCAGGACGCGCAGTCACCTCGTTGACAAGCGCATAATAGACCTGCACTATGCTGCGAGTACCAACAAGTATGAAAGGTTGAAGTATTACTGCAACAGATTTCCTGAGTTAATAACAGAGTTAGATACTGAAGGGAACACGGCGCTGCATAACGCGGCAAAGAACTCTTGCAAACGAACACTAAAATTGTTGTTGAAGATGAACTTAGACCCCAACGCGCTCAACTTGGCGGGATACTCGGCACTGCATCTAGTGATTATGTCGCCTGCCATTGGCAGAGACGACCTGTGTTTCTACATGCTTGAGCGTGGATTCGACGAGTTCCAATTAACTCCCGATGGCAAGTCGTGCTTGCATCTGTCGGTTGAGTACGGAAGAGGTAAGATATGCAGAAGATTGTTGGAACTAGGCTCTGCCAAGGTCAACACTGCGGATCATCACGGCACAACGCCTCTGCAGGCAGCGTGTACCAATGGTTTCGTGGGTATTGTCAAGGACTTGATTGACTACGGCGCTGATGTCAACATGCCCGGATACTGCGGCGCGGTCCCGTTCCATGACGTAGTCGCAAGTGGAAGTGTGGAAATCGTCAACATGCTATTCAACCACGGTGCGTATATCAACGTAACTGAGCCATACCACTACCAAACACCGCTTATGTGGGCTTGCCAAGCTGGTCTAACGGAAATTGTCAAGATATTTTTGTTTCAAGGCGCGGATGTCAACATCAAGGACTACATGGGCTGGACGTGTGTGCACCACGCGGGCATGGCCAACGACATGATGTTGTACGAGCTATTTCGTGATGCAGACGCGCATTTTGATGAGCTGGATAATGAGGGCAACACGCCGTTGCACGTGGCAGCAGAGTATGGTTCAGTGGAGTTTGCCAACGCCTTGCTGGAGGGATGCTGCAATCCTTCTATTCAGAACTTGGTTGGTAACCAACCTGCCCACATAGCTTGCCGCGATAACAAAGTGGAGATATTGAAGTTGATATGCAAGTATGACGAGCACCTGGGCCGTGTGAATCACGCGCACCAGACTCCAATGGGTGTGGCTCTTTATCACCAATCCTTCGAGTGCCAACGGTACCTTGAATATCATTTCCGTAAGTTGGAGTCTGATCGTAACGACGCTGGCGATATTTGGTGGGATCACGACATCGATGAGGCCTTGCACGGGTGGCGAGTGGTCACGTCAGTGCTCGGTGAACGGACATTTGTTAATGACTACACCGGTGAGACATCAGCATTACCACCTTCAATACCTGCAGAAGCTGTGCATCAAATTGCGGAGCATGCAGAGACCCACATGGTGAAGAAGATCGTGATGGTCAACAGAGGCGACGACGCCAGCAAGCACACCTATGAGTTGGAATATATGCAAAACAAAGCGGAAGTCGCTGAAATGCAACGACTACCTAAATTGCAAGTCATCATTGCCAAGTACTGGAGGAGGAAGCTGGCTTACCTGGCGGCTGTCAGAGAGAAGTATAAGAAGAAAATGCTGTCGAGAATGGCCTACTTCTTGGTCCGTCGCAAGCCGCGGTTCATGGCATGGAAGCGCGCGGACTATGCGAAGAAAGCCACAGCAATTATGGCGGCATGGCGCGGTTACTATGCGCGCAAGACCTTCTACCATCCTGGCGGTCAGTTTGATATTCTAAGCGATCGCTTGGCAAGACTCCGCTTGAAGAGGTCGTTGTGGCGCTTGTGGCGTAGACATAACAACTTGAAATTCATTAAATGTCTGGAGATTGCTGCGCATTTACCTAAAACCTTGTATGACTGGCAGCCTATCCTGGTCAGGGCTCACTTCCCTCGCAGGACGGTTGGAGTATACGAGGAATACTTGTACCCTGACACCAAGAACATATATTTTTATCGTCATAAGGTGACAGGTGACTGTGTGTTCAAGAAACCGAATGAGTTGAAGTATATCGACGACCGTGACTGGGCCGAAGCCAAGCAGCGCCAGACCCTAGGGTATACCAGACGAGAGGAAAACTTGGTTATTAAGCTGCAAGCACTATATCGCGGCTTCTCTATCCGCTCTTACTTTGGATATGTTGAGAAGGCGATGGATATCTCTGCAGTAGCGCAGGCGAAGTACATGAAGGAACCCGACCTTGATTCCAACCTGTATAACTACGCCCTATTTTGCCATTGTATGCAGCTGGACTATGAGCGGGCGAGGTTCCTCTATGCCGAGGCTATTCGACGCATGATTCACCGCGGACCTGATGTGGCGTTTATACTTTATTCCTTCTCAATATTCAACTTTGTAACTGGCGAGTTAGATTATTCGGATATATGTATGTACCTAGAAAGAGCTAGAAAAGCAGAAGAAGAAAGAGAAATTTATATAAGAAAACGCAATGGAGAACCGCCTTCACAAGCTATTCTTAACGGCACGTACCGCCATGGCAAGGTGTTCGACTTCGCTAACGTAGGGTTCTTCCTTTACTCAGCAAAGAATAGAAATACTTGTGAGAGTTGGCAAAACTACGCCGTATGCCGGTTTCTTGTCTATAACGACTTCAAAGGCTCCTTCGATGCCTTCTTGAACGCGTTCCGTTGGGCTCCAACAGACAAGAAATTAAAAGCAAATTTTGATATCATGATGAAACACTTTTGGGGCAACGACAAGGAGGTGATTGATCGCGTCATCAAGGGCAGGATGGAGATCCTGGCGCAGCGCGATGCGGAGTATCAGAACGTGCACACTTGGAGGAGAGAAAATGCTGAGAAACGAGAAAAAATGGCCAAGAAAATTCAACGTTGGTACATAGATAGAAAGAGTAAGCGCGCATTTTACAAGTTTATGGCGATGAATAGACAGTCCAGCACGAAGAAAAAGATGCTTCGCGGACGAGCAAAAGAGGGATTGCAGCAGCTGGCTACCGCGCACAAAGCTAGGACTCAGCGACCTAACTTGTACGAAGAAGGGGCACAAAACTAATAAATATTTTCATATGTATTACATGTTTAATTGTAAATTTATAAGTAAATTTAATGAGAATGTTCGTGGGCATGTGAGTGATCTGAGTGGCCATGTTCTGAGTGAGTACATGCGCTATGATCTGACTTGTGGTCGTGACTAGATGAATGATCGTGACCAGAGGTGTGATGTGAGCATGTGCTATGATCTGAGCTATGGTCATGACCAGATGAATGATCGTGACCAGATGAATGATCATGACCAGATGAATGATCGTGGCCAGAGGAGTGATGTGAACATGTGCTGTGATCGTGATGTAAAGCTGGTGCAGCAGTGCCAGTCTCAGTTGTATACTGCTCACAAGTCTTTGTTTTTAGTGTTAATGCATGTATAGACTTCATTTCTTCTTCAATAGCTTTATTCACTAACCTATGCTGTTGCAAAAGTGGCTTTCCTTTAAATACATCAGATACAACGACCACTTCAAACTTGGCGCCTATAATTGTAGATAAAACAAGTTAATATTTGAAGAAGAACATAACGTAAAGAAACGTACCACATCCGTCGGAAACATCGACCGCTCGACAATGGTGCACGCCTTCAACTCGAGACCGAATGCATTCCTCTAACTGCGACTCACTTACTGGCATGGTCTCGAGGTGAAAATCCTTAATTTAATTTTAACTTTCAATTTCTCCTCCGCCTCCGAGCTCTTCAAGGGTGTGGAATGAGTGCTTCTCTCCATCTCCTAAATCATCCACAAGATCAATATTTCTGTCAATTTAGTCTTGTTTACGCCGCAACAAAGTAAAAAGGACGGAGGAGAGAAACAATCAGTAGTTCTATTTCTGCAGGCACTCAATACGTGCCTCGTTCTGATTTCGAGAAGATGAAAAAAAGGAAAGAAAGAAGAGCAGTGTGTAAATCTACACCTACTTTCAGATTACTTTGTTACATTGTTACACTATAGACGAATCAAGAGAAGACAACGAGTCTGTTGCCTTTAGGACCTATCTTTGGGTTTACTTTTTGGATTTAATATAAATTCTTTTTTATTACTTGAAATTTTACTTTGTTGCACTGAGCCTACCATGTCTTCTAACGCATCTAGGACTTTTAATGTAACTTCTTCCATTGCTAATGGATTCTTTGCCAATATGGCATTTGGACCGAGAACAGAAATCTTAACAGGATGACCTTCATTTAGAAATTGTTTCACTTTGTTTAATTTGGTCTGTAGATCATGACTTTCGATGCCTCCACCAACAAACATCTCTTTTAAGCTTCTTGCTTTATCGTTAGCTTTTTTAACTTTTTCTTGTGTCCTTAGAGCAGCTACCATTTCTCCATAATCTTCAATGCGACAAACTGGAGGCACAGAATCTTTCGACACTAATACTAAATCTAATTTCAACGACTTTGCTAGTTGCATGGCTTCTGCATTACTCATTATCTTCCACTCTTGCTTGTCGGTCCCTGGATTGTGAAAAACAACACGTAATTCATTGTATTTTATTTGTTCATTGCGTAGGATAGCATCTTTGCTTACAGTTTTATTTACTTTACTAAAATTACGAATAAGCGATCGAGTCCAAGGTATCACAGACAACGAAGGACGGTACATTTTACTACTTGCAACAACTCACTCTGTTGTCGTCCTTCTATCAAGATCTGATAATCAATTCTGATTTCTTTTTTTCAACTTATTATAGTTGCCGGTACGATCCGCGGGTAGGTCCCGCGCTCAACTCGCGGAGAAATTGTAGGTAGAAAGACGTCAGCGCCAGGCATGGCCACGTCGGCAGGATCCTGGCTCTGACAGCGCAGTCTTGTCACTCGTAATCTAGTTCCAGATTGACCTCATTGGGTCCTCTCGCCGGTACCCTCGAAGAAAAGGTAAGAAGAGATACAAATTGACAGTAAATACAAGTGTAAAACGGTTAGCCGGTGGGCTTGCTGGCTCCGTATCGCTACGCCAACTCGAATCCCTCGGTGTTGTCAATCGCGAATAAAATCTTCTCTTTCATTAGGGTATAAGATGAATATGCCGGCAGCACGAGCTGATTGAAGCAGGTGTGGGCTCTCGGCAGGCTGTCTTCCACCATGTCAACTCCTTGCGTGATATTGAGCGGCGGGTCGTACCCGTCTAGCGGCACCCGAGTTGACCCTGTAAAAAACTTGATAATATTTCTCTTGTTGCTGTCATCACACTCACGAATAATCTGCCAGAACCACACAACCGCCTCGTGCTTCTCGTCGAAGTCTTTGTTTCCTTGGTACATCACGTAGGCCCGCAGCTCCTCGATGTCCACCGCGGCCTTGCCGTTCAGCATCTCGTCTAATTCTTCAAATGTTAACTGATTTTCTTGTAATATTTTGAGTGGAATAAGCTCATAAAATCCCTTCAAGAATGGCTCCAACAGCGCACTTACCGCGTACGTCGTCTTCCACTTGGCTAGCAATGACGCGTATTCCCACTTATTCTCGTCGGTTACGTCCCTAGTCAGGCCGTTGGGACAAAGTGCGATCACCTTACTTGCGGTTTTACTATCTATACCCACATCTTCATTCTCAATAGTAACTGAAAATGTTTCGAATAAGATGTTGTCGATGGTGTTCTCCAGCATCCACTGCAGGGATTTGCCCAGCGAGGGATCTAGCAACCGGATTTCCTTCAACACACCGTTTGTGTCCTTATTTTTCACATAATCCCCCGTGGTTTCCTCACTATCTTCTCTATTAACTTGCCCAAGAATTTGCCGCAGAAGCAACTGAGAGAGTGGGACATCCAGCAGCTGCCGGTCATACAAGGACTTGCCTATCAAGCGACCAAGGAAATAGCCGTACTCTGCACCTGTTATCTTGCGCTCTTGCAGCTTGGACACCGATAACTCACTTAGGGTGCAGCTGACACTACTCGTTACCGGTGGACTCGCCTTTAACTTTTCTGTTTCACTGAAGTATATCCGTCCAGATGAGTCAAAGCTACTACTTCTCTTGCTATTGGTGTCTGTTTCACTCAAGTTTCGAAGCCATCCGCGGTGTTTAGGACCGCCATAATGCAGTGCCTCTTTTGAGAGTAACAAGAGTCCCTCCTTGGCAATCCCTCCGCTATCGATCCCATCCTCACCTTCGAACTGGACCCGCAATCTCTTATTAATCAAATCCCCTTTGGACACATTCACTAGCTTCATGTAACCGTCATATAATATTGTCCCACGATTTAATTGCATGAGTAACGGCTCTATCTTACGAGATGGAGAGCCAGAATCAGGGATATCCGCGTCATCATGACTACTAACAACCGGTGAGCTAGTGCTAACGGCTATAACATTTGGCGTTGAAGCAGAAGCAGCTAATGAAGTGCGACCGGTGCCGCGACCTGTTTCCTTTCTCAACGCACGTATAATCCGATACCGTTTGACACGAAATTGTTTTTCTTTTTCAACTGACGACAAGATCCTGCTTGATGCAGTGGTTATTACTACTCTCTCAATCCCTACGTCGGTGAGAACTGACGGTTTATTTTCTTCCAACTCCACGAGGCATACCGGCTTCTCTAACTGCCGTGTACCGGTTATTTTATTAAAATAAAAGTATTGTTCTGTTTTTGGATCCCAACACTCGGTCCAGGCCTCGGCGAACTGCAGCGCCAACTCGGTCTGCGTCTCGTCTAACGTCGCCTTCTTGCGGGCGCCACCACGTGGTGGTGTTTTGATAGATAAAAATTGACTAAATTCGGACAACCCTACCTCGTTCAAGGCGGCAACACGAAAAGAATAAGCGAATTCAGGATGTAAGTTCAACGCCAAATGACTCCGTAAGGGGCCTTTGTATAGCTCAACGAACTCATCACCGACACCACGTCCCTGAAGTATATAGTCGGTGATAGGGGCACCGTTGTCTTTCAATGGTAACGACCAGAACAGCTGCACTGAATCACTTAGTATTGCGCCGCTTATGACGGCAAGAGGGGGTTCGGGGACACTAGGTAACGTTTTAATATACTTCGAAGGTTCAGAAAACTCAGACCAACCGTAGCAGCACTTGTACCGGATGCGGAAGTAGAAGCCGACTCCAGGCGACAACTCCTCTAGTTTATATGTACTAAAATTACGAAAATCCCACGATTTTGTAACAAGAAGCAGCCAGCGATTCCTCATGTTTACTTCAACTTTAGATTCATTAGTCCCTTTTCTTGATGGTGAACTGGGAGTAGCTGTGGTATTATCCGCACATTCTATATCTAAAGAAGAAGTATAATATATTTCAACTTTAGTTGTAACACCTGGAGGAAATGGTAGGACCCACTTTAATAGAATTGAAGTAGTATCCGCGTGTTGCAATGATGGTGGGGCAGGTATAGTAATTATGGATTTACTTTTACTACTTTCTCTGAACATGTTTACTTTAATGATGTCGCTAACGTGGAAGGTGTAACTCACATCAATATTTGTGAAAAATGCTTGAATATTTCCTTTATAATCAACAATCATTCCGGAAGGTACTGTGCTTAACATTTTTAAATCAATTTCTCCTTCATTATGTATCGCATCTACTTGCACCTGCGGGCTGATCTCAATCCACATAGGCGATCTCGGATCGACTGACTTCTTGCCATATCTGATGGGAATGTCATGGTAAATGTGTGCTACAATGTAGTCGATAGCCAGTTTATCGCTTTTTTGAATACGCGCATTTTCCTCGAGTTCTTCATCGGTCCAAATGGCCGGCGCTGAAGTCAATGACTTCACAAAGGAGGACACACCTGAGCCCATCTATTCCATTGAAGCAATCTACTCCTCAAAACCAGAATTCATCGCTAGTTTTTCTGTGTTTTTTTCTCTTTTTTTTTCCTAGTACCGGCATATAAAGGGTGTAGAAAAATAATTATGAAGAATTCAAAGAGCCCAATCCAATCCAATAAATATGCGTCTGTTTGTGTGCTTTCAGCACTAGTGCCTTGTTTTGGTATACCTGAATTCTTATCTACCATGGTAATTAATAGATTAGGTACTACTGACTGATGATTTTAGAAAAGAATTCAGGGATATAAAAACAAGGCACTGAAAGGACACCAACTGATGCTTATTTCACTGGATTGGATTCCAATTGAAATGATCATGCAGGCATGCAAGCATGTATGATGTCGGACTTCTGTACGTAACCCTATCTCTCTCTCTGAAAAAGGGAAAAAAATAGGACAAAATAAGTAACCATGTCGGGACTTGGTACAGTGTGGAAGAAGATCCTTCCAGCGTCAGTGTATGACTCGATCCGCGCAGTTCTTACATACAAACCACATGATCCATTAAATTTATGGCAACAAGTGCCACAAATGCATAAACAAGTAAATATTGAACGAATTAAAGGTTATCGTTACCCAGCACCTGGTTCCAGGGAGGGTGCAGCTGTTCCAATTCGAGAGAGTGAAGACCATATTTATGATGTTAAGCAATATAGTAGAGATC
>JACCDO010795085.1_pt1 | contig 33876 bp, 31 predicted proteins | sample 7446101 | NCBI WGS metagenome assembly JACCDO01 (sample SAMN15323440, study PRJNA562643) | freshwater metagenome | isolation source: river surface water | place: USA:Blue River Watershed | collected 2017-08-16 | reverse complement strand
TCATGGTCGTATTTGACCCACTGGCGTTCTGTCTCATTTTGGCATACAACAGTATGGTCTCTAATAAAAAAAGAGAAGATGTTGTGCAGCCAACCGGAGAGTCCACGGAATTCGTTGACCGAGGCGTTGTACCGGAAAAAACATCACCGGTTACATCCACCGAGTCCCGTGGCGAAGAAACGGGCGAGCGACAATCGCACTTCGCTGATACGCTCGATAAATCAACCAGTGGCACAAAAGACGACGATAAAAGTCACTTGGATAAACCGGCGGATCACGAAAAAATAGAATCGGTTAATAATCCAATTCCACACGAAGATGTCGGCGACGATGAGAGTCCGATTGTTATAGAGTCTCCGTTCGGAAAAATTCACTTGGACAAGAAAAAGAGAAAAACGAAACAATAATACGATTTTGTATTATTATACATTGACAAAACAGGTATTTAACATATATATGTAAATTCGTTAATGCGAATTTTAAATATATGAGGTATAAAATAGTTAAAAATAAAGATTATCTTCACAAGAAAACAGAGCCGGTAGCAACGATTGAAGAAGGAAATGAAATAGCAAATAAGCTATTGGAAGCGTTAAATGAACTATCAAGTGGAATAGGACTTTCCGCCAATCAAATTGGTATACCGAAAGCCGTATCGGTTGTGCGAGTCAAGAAAGACAGCGAACCGATAATTCTAATGAATCCGGTGATAGTCGATGCAAGTAAAGATAAGTTAATATTCACGGAGGGGTGTTTGAGTTTGCCGGGAAAATTGGTTAATACTGTGCGGTCGTTGAAAGTCACCGTATCCACATTAAATCACGCAAATCCATTGCCATTCGGGCCAGATGTAGAGCCGGTTACACAGGATTCGGTGCGGTCTGATTATGGTATTTTGCAATCAGTGTGCGTGCAACATGAAATTGATCATCTGAACGGCGTGTTGATGACCGATGAATCTGTTAAATTCATCAAGCCGGTGGAAAAGAAGATAAAGTACGGAAGAAATGATAAAGTTGTTGTAGAAAAGAACGGAGAAACCCAATATATAAAATACAAGAAGGCTCTGGAATTAGTAGAACAAGGCTGGAAAATCATCTAATATGAATATTGATCCCGATAACTTAGAAGAAGTAAAAGAACTGCTAGAGTACGCCCTAGAAAATCGCCGATGGATAGAGGTGGAAGAAGCACTTGAGATAATCAAAGAAGAACTCGGATATGAAATTGACGAGTCAAACGGCGAGTCGGAGGATGAATGACATATGTGGATCATCTATACATTAGCAATAATATTTTTCATAAGCACGTGCCTACTTGGATTCGCTTGTTTCAACATGATGAGAAAAATGGAAATTTATGAAAGTTGGCTAGAATATTTCAGGTCCGAGGTAGATGATGTGTATGCAAAAATGAAAGAGGTCGACGACCGAAATTTGTTCGAAAAAGATGATGACGTGGGCTTTGTTTTTTCAGAGCTTGTTCGTATATCAAAAGAATTCAGCGAAAAAATAAAGTAATATGAAAAAGAAAAAGAAAACCAAATCCGCTGGTAAGTATAGAAGAGCCGTTGCAAAAAATACAAAGAAGATCAAAACGGAAAAACCAAAACAAAAAAAGAAAATAATAGAAATAGTTTCCGCTGAATTACCTTCTCCGCCCGAGAAAATATCTAGACCACGTGGCAGGCCCAAGGGAAGAAAAAATAAAGTCGATGCTGATGGATCGAATAAAAAGGCATCAAATATGTACTTCACACAAGAAACAGAAGACGCAATCATATCTTACAATGACACCGAAGATGCTCGGTCAAAAGATACCATATACAATCAAAAAATACGCGATGCTTTTGCAAAGATAGCTGAAAATGTTTATAATACTTTCAAATTTAGTTATGCCGACGTAAGTCCTTTGGAAATACAAAAGCAATGTATTTCACACATGGTTGCAAACATCGGAAAATATGAAAAAGGTAAAGGGAAGGCGTATAGCTACTTTAGTATTGTCGCGAAACATTGGTTCATACTGAATAACAATACCACATACACGCGCTTTAAAAAGCACGTAGAAATTTGCGAACAAGCGGGAGAGGCTGGCGAATTCGTGATCGAACCAGAGCACGAGAAACAAGAAAGCGAAACCAGAGAATTTATTAAATTAATGGTGGATTACTGGGATAAAAACGTGAGCAAGTTTTTTACCAAAGACAGAGATTTAAAGATTGCAAACGCAGTGATAGAAATATTCAGAAATGCAGATAGAATCGACGTTTTTAATAAAAAGGCTTTGTATCTATATATACGAGAAATTGCAGATTGCCAAACTCAACATATTACAAAAGTGATAAACAAGTTACAAGACCCTCAATCAAAAATACGGGATGAATATTATAACACCGGAAAAATAACAGGTGCACTGAACTGATTTTTGGTTATTGGGCTATCGTCGCAAAGAGTAGATATAAAAGAATAAAATATATAAACTGGACTATTTATATCTTATGGACACTAAAGATTTTGAGATATACAAGGGAAAAACGTTTGCATCGCTGTGTAAGGACATAATAACAAACTCAGAAGAAAAGAAAACACAGATTGATGTTCTAATGACCGACCTCAGAGGAATGATAAAAACCGTTAATGACGCCGTTACGGTAGTTCCTCTGTTAAAAGAATATTTCGACGTGTCCGTGAGAAACGACGAACAGTTAATTAAGCTTGCCGCAATCATTCAGCGAATGATTGCCGGAAAGACTGGCGGCGACGGGGAAGGTGGCTCCACCCTACTAACCGAAGAAGAGAAAAAGCAGCTTATGGGAGTGATAGAAGAAACCGCAAAAAAGATCGAAGAAAAACCGGCGGATAAAAAGAAATAAGATGGCACATATAGTAACAGAACGTCGCAGTGATCTCAACGTAAAGCAAGACGACTTGCTTGCGTCTAAGAGATTTGTCATCGAACGAAAGCCAGACACATCATATTTCTACGAACTGGAAGAAGCCGTGATTCTTGATATAGTATTGGATGAATCTCACCCGGAATTTAAAAATTCCGAACTTGAAGTTAACGATTGGCCACCTAACATAGACGGCACGGCACCGGAACAGGGAGAAAAAGATTATAGCAAAATCGGGTCAGCTAAATTCAGGTTTTTAAACAGTGAAATTGGTAAAGAAAAGGAAAAATTAAATTGGGCATATCCTATAGAAAATACCGGCGTCACCGAATGGCCATTGTTGAATGAAATAGTCATTGTCGGCAAATATATGGGAAAGTACTATTATAGCCGAAAATTGAACTATAAGTCCGTTGTAAATAGCGATGCCAGTTTTATTGTGGAGAAAGTTTCTGGTTTGGTGGAACAAAATTACGATGAATATGCTCTTGACACAACCACCCCAATGCAAGGGCCAACATCAACCATCCATCTTTCCGGTGGCACCGATTACTCGGGTGTTCTCGGCAAATATTTTAAATTTAATCATCACATTCGTTCCTTGAAGAGATACGAGGGAGATACTATATTGGAATCTAGATTCGGCTCGTCTATTCGTTTTGGTGCATATGACGACAACAGAAGTAATGATGTGGGGGCTGGGGGAGAATATGCAAACGGAGCAGGAAATCCAATGTTGTTGATTAGGAACCGACAAGCCCCGATAAAAGACAATGCCGGTTTTACCGCAAAAGGATATACAAAAGAGGATATAAATTTAGACGGTTCGTCTATTCACGCCACGTCCGGACAAACTATCTCCAAATTTATTGAAACCACAAAGAAAATCATGTTTCAGATGGGAATAAAGGAAGAGCAGCCAAGTTATTCCCCCGAGGGGTCCACAGAGTTCGTTCCCCCAACCAGAGACGGTGATCAAATTGTAATCAACAGTGATCGTTTAATATTTTCGTCAAAAGCAAATGAGACTTTTCACTTTTCTAAAAAAAGATATGCGGTTGTCACAGACAGTGAATATACCGTAGACGCTCAAAAGCAAATTGTTTTGACTACAAATACACAAACTACCATTAATTCCCCTAAAATCTACCTAGGTGCTTGGGGAGACGAAGATGAGCCTGTGTTACTTGGTCGTACGAGTGTTTTTTGGATGTATCAATTGTGTAATTGGATTATCGCCCAGACGGATTTATTGATAGATCAAGCTGAAAACTGGCACGCGCAGCATGTACATGACATGGACAGCGGCAAAGACGTCCAACAGTCGCCTAAAAAAGACTGGTCCAATAAGATGAAAGATTATGCGTCTCAACTAAGAAAAATGCGCGCTCAATTAATAGAATTGAGAGATTCATTACCATCACTAATGAGTACCAGAGTGTTTACAGTTGGCGGCGGTGGATCGCCGGGGTACGATGGGGGAGAATTAAAGGAATAATTTATGCCTCTTGGTATACAACCAAACATACCCCCACCAAATTTACCACCGGTGATTACACCGGCTATACCAAAAGTGGCTGCGCCGAATATACCATCTTTACCAAGTTTACCATCTGCGCCAAAGCCACCACCTACCACACTACCAAAGATTTCAGCGCCAACTCTACCAACGGTTAACATTCCAGCGCCAAGTTTACCGTCAATGTCAAGTTTACCAAAGCCATCTATTCCGAAGCCAAAAGGATTGGACGGAATTATGTCCGGTGTAAAAAAACCGGATTTTTCTTCAAATACCATCGGTAGTATTGGTGGATTGGTTGGTGGCGGACTGCTGTCCACCAAGCTACCAAGCTTGCCAAACGCAGCATCCTTGACTTCTCAGGTTTCGGCGGCGGCTAACAGTGCAACATCAGCAATGACATTCCCGCCAAAGGGATAACAATTACTAAACATAGCTTATATTTATAATATATATGAAAAAGAGTGAACTAGTCGAAATTATACGAACAGTTGTGAAAGAGGAAATCGAAACTTCCTTGCCGCAATACTTGAAGGAAGTATTGGCGGAAAGTCTAGTTGGTCAGACGACGGCGAAACGGGTTGTTGAATCTGTTCAAACTCCAATTCAAAAGACAGCAGCGCCAGCAAGAAAACCAATCAACGTGGGATTGGATGCTCCGCTGAAGCAGCCGTCGGCTCAAGCACCGAAGATGTTTACCAATAACCCGATTTTAAATCAGGTATTGAATGAAACCGTTGGCGGTGTTCCATTGGAGGAAACATTCTCGGCACCAACCGCCATTGACACACTACAAAGCTTACCAAAAGAAGTTTTGAGTGAGAACAAGGAAGTTGCTGCGGTGGCCAATGCGTTGACCCGCGACTATTCTAAACTACTCAAGGCCGTTGACGCCAAGGCAAAAGCACAAAGACCAGCATAATTGAATCATGGCAACTAGCGCACAACCATACGGAATAGCCTTACCCATTGCACTAGGGGAAAGAGGTTATTTTACCCAAACATACAGTGCGCTAGAACAGATCAAAACAAACTTGAATTTACTTCTTCGTACTAAAAAAGGTGAACGAAGAATGAGCCCAGACTTTGGTTCCGGCTTATGGAGCGTGTTGTTTGAACAAGTTACTGACAACATCGGGCCAATTATAGACAGCACCATTCGCAAAGATATCAACCGTTGGATGCCATATGTCAAAGTCAACACCATCGAAGTCACAAAGTTTCCAGACGACAATTACAACAGATTGAATGTGTCAGTAAAATTCACCGTTCCTTCGGTTGGAGTATATGAAGAACAAACTTTGCAAGTAGCAATGAACTCAACTAGCATATGATTCTAGACACACCAAAGTCATTTCAGCCGGGAAAGAAAGATATAAAATATCTAAACAAGGATTTCGGGCAATTTAAAAAGTCACTAATAGACTTCGCCAAAGCGTATTATCCAACAACATACAAAGACTTCAGTGACGCTTCGCCCGGCATGATGTATATTGAAATGGCGGCGTATGTAGGAGACGTTCTATCTTTCTATGTGGACTATCAATTCAAGGAATCGTTGTTGGTTAACGCGGAGGAGCGTCAAAACATAATTGATTCCGCTCGGTCTCTCGGATACAAAACCAAAGCAAGCACGCCAAGCGTAACTAAATTGGATGTATATCAGTTAGTACCGTCCAAGGTCGATGAAAACGGTGCCTATATTCCCGATCTAAAATATGCCCAAATAATCAAACCCGGCATGACCGCTGTTAGCGACAGCAATGTTTCTTTTTTAACAAGCTCCCCCGTCGATTTCACCGTGGATACTTCCAATGACCCACTTGAAGTTTCCGTGTATCAGAGAAACAGCGCTGGCCAACCCGAGTTTTTTGTTCTAAAGAAAACGGTTGATGCATTTTCCGGACAAATAGTTTCAAAGAACATATCAGTGGGGGCTCCGGTATCTTTCTTTCGCATATACCTGTCAGAAACAAATGTCATCGAGGTTATGGACGTTTACGATTCTGACGGAAACCGTTGGTATGAAACCGACTATTTGGCACAAGACCTAGTTCCAATTGAGACGGAGAACATATTTCGAAACGATTCAATGCTTTCCGTTTACAGAGACACGGTCCCTTTCCTATTGAAATTTTTAAGAACTTCGAGAAGGTTTGTTTCCGGGGTAGAAGCAAATGGTTCAACTTTCATGGAATTTGGTTCTGGGACAAACATATCAGACGACGAAGTTATAGTTCCTAGCGTTTATACCGTAGGTAGACCTAATACATTCAGAACAGAGGGGCTGAATTACGACCCGTCAAACTTTTTGTCGTCAAGGGCATTTGGACAAGCGCCGGCAAACACCACACTAACTGTCAGGTATATTACCGGCGGCGGCATTTCCAGTAATGTAAATGCCAACACAATAAAAAATGTAACCGGAGTAGATTTTTTTGGAGATGTCACAGAGCTTCCGGTATTTGAACAAGATTTAACAAATCTCGTGCGCAGATCGATTAAAGTAAACAATCCAATCCCAGCAACCGGTGGCCGCGACGCTGAAACGAGTGAAGAGATTCGTAACAATGCCATTGCTAACTGCTCTTCTCAGGGCCGCGCTGTTACACAAAAGGATTATACGGTTCGTGCATATGCTATGCCGTCAAAGTATGGTGCTATAGCAAAAGCATACGCAGTCACAGATACACAGTTAGACCCGTCAAACATTCAGGCACAAACAAACGCAATCGTGTCTAGCTCGCTGTCCCCGGCCACAACAAACACAAAGAATATTAAATCAAACAACCCGTTTGCTATAAATTTATATCTTCTTTGCTATGACAGCAACAACAGACTGATAGGAACCAACGAGGCCGTTAGACAAAATTTAACAAACTATCTCAACCAATACAGAATGTTGACCGATACCATCAACCTGATAGATGGTTATATTATAAATATAGGGGTTGAGTTCTCAATAGTTGCATACAAAAACTACAACAAGCGAGAAGTTCTCGCAAATTGCATATCTCTTGTTCAAAAGTTTTTCAATATAAACGACACCCAGTTCTGCCAACCAATAAATCTCAGCAGACTTCAACTGGAGATAGCTAAGGTAGACGGTGTTCAGTCTGTAACATATGTTAAGGTCAAAAACCTAACCGCGAGAGATGGTGACTATTCTCCACACGAATATGATATAGGTAAAGCCACAATAAACAATATTGTATACCCATCGATTGATCCATCCGTGTTTGAGGTTAGATACCCGAGCAAAGATATCGTAGGGCGCGTAAGTTGACCGGAATTTACAGCCAAATGTGGGTCGTATGTATATTTATAAATTGAGGAATACATACAATGCATTACTTTTTATATCCAACCAAAGACACAACAATCAGTAATGATCCCGCGTATATATACAAAAACATGGGGTTGGATGAGATATTGGAGGTAGAAAAGCGATCCTCCACGGACGCATGTTCCAGCACCATACCATATACACAATTGGTTGGATACACAAGTTCCAGTTGCCAATTGCTGAGTAGTTCTTTTTCCGGCTCCTTTGACCCAGATTCGTCTGACACGGCCATTGTTTCCAGTTCATACGAAACCAGATATGAGAAGGTACTTGGACCAATTTTATCGCGTGCTATATTGCAATTTGATTTCAGTGAAGTGTCCGAGTCAATCTCTTCGGGGAAAATCGCAAATCCGAAATTCTTTTTGAATATGAAAATTTGCGAGTCGGTGGAGATACCTGTTAAATACAGCCTTTATGCATACCCTTTAACACAATCGTGGGAAATGGGTACCGGATACAAATACGACGGCTCCATCACAGCGAACGGGGCTAATTGGAAATTTTTGGACGGAATTGGTAAAAAATGGTATAGTGGTTCTTTATCCGATTGTAGTGGCGGCGGAGTGTGGTGGTCTGCTAGCGGGTCTGCTGCATCGGGGTCCGGTTTTAGCCAACACGTTTATACATCTGGTAGCTTTGGTGCTAAACAAGATTTTGATTATCAAACGAGCGACGTTAAAATGGAAGTCACGAGCATGGTACTTGGTTGGATTCGCGGCGAGATCGAAAATAATGGTTTGATCGTTGTTCACAGCGACGAATCAAGCTCAATCGATTATGGCGTTCTTAGATTTTTCAGTAAAGAAACAAACACGATATATTCTCCGTATATTGATGTTGCTTGGAACGACGCATCTCTGGCGTGGACACAACCGGGATTTGACACCGGTAGTGCAGAACCAGTCCAAATAAGAGACTGTGTGATCGATATGAAAAACTTGCGCCGAGAGTACAAATTTGGTTCTATAATAAGAATGGAAGTGACTCCAAGAAAGCGATATCCGGTTAAAACCTTCACAAACAAATTGTCAGATTATATCAATCCATATTATTTGCCGTCTGGGAGCTATTATCAAATCAAAGACGCGGAAAGTGAAGAGGTAGTTATACCATACGACTCATATACACAGTTAAGCTTCGACGGGGCCGGAAACTACTTCATGTTGGATACCACGGGCCTTCCTATGGAGAGATATTTCAAAGTGGAAATCAGAACAGAACAGAGTGGGTCTTATACCACGTTCTCAATACCCACAGCATTTAAGATTTCTAGATGAACACCAACCCATATCTAACAGGATATAATCAAGACGATTTACAAAAATTATATTCGAGCGGCTTTATTCAACCGAATATAGACGAAAATGCGAATTTAATTATACAGAATACCGTCGGACAACTGTATTCGTCTTCTATCACGATTCCTATGGAGAACGTGGTGTTTAATTCTGTTAAAGTTGAGACCAAATATGATGTGGAATTTAAAGAGTTATGAATCTGAGTGACATAAAATATATAAATTCGTCCACATCGTCGCTGTCTTTTGGTTCGACAATGACTGCGGAAGAATTGGCATTTTTTACCGACGGTGTCAGTTCTACAAACTTTCCGTTTGGTCAATCCGACAGGGACAATTTAAGAGTTGGGGTATATAACTTAGACAATGTACTTGTAACATCATCCGCCATATACTCGGGTGGAACATACAACAACTTCACTCGCAGTTATTACGACGCCACAAACAAATTCAACACATATTCGTATAAATCATACACGAGCAATTGGCCAATTTTTTACGGAGAAACGAGTTCTCTTTTTCTGGACGTGTCAAGGACGCTGCAAGATATTGGTGTTGGTGAAGGCAATTACAAAATAGTCATAGAGATGTCTCGTGATGTTGTGGGATCGGAAAAAACGCCCCAAGAAAAATTGTTGATAGACACAATTTCCACTTCACGAGATGAAATAGCTATAATTCCGAAAGAATTAAAAGTGGTAGGCGGAAGCATTAACAATGACTATACCATTTTTTGTAAAAACCAAGTTAGGGTCAAAGAGGTTGCAAACAGTATAATAGAAGCTATTTCGGGACCGGAATTTTATACTGTTTATTATGCAGCGGCAAAAATAGATCCAACCGGCTCGGCTGCTTTAAAATTTAATTACGGTTTTACTAAAACCACTGAAGGTGTTAGCGGAGACATCGAAGTGATTGCTTTTTTGACCGACTTATATTACGGTGTTAGAAGAGGAAACGCCAAGAGCAACGGGCAGATTGCGGTAAATAACATAACGGGTATTTACGACCAATTCAAAAATTGGTTGTATCAGAACTATGAGAGCGGGATAACGTTTCAAGAGATTCGAGACTATTATTATAGCCTGTTTGTGTTTGTTATAGATCAAGAACTCAACCGAGTAACCAACACAAAGCCGACTGGCTATGAACATGTTGTAAATTTCTTACAAAAAATATATTACAATACAATATTCTATCCGGCATTATATTTGATAGAATACAAATACAACGTAGACCTGTCTGGGTATTTTAAAAATTACATCAACTTTAATAATGGCACCAATCGCTCCATTATCAACAAAAAAGTGATTCCATCTACGGACGATAGGTATCACGATAAACTTGTATTAAAATTAGACTCTCCACTTCCTCAGAACATTTTGGTCGGTGATGATGTTTGGATCACAAACAACTTTGGCTTCATGCCCGTCGTACAAAATTTGTACTACTACAAAGTTCCGTTTGTTCAGACATATCAGCTGCGTGGACCAAATTTTAATATACAGATAGAAAGTTCCGGGAACTCCACGGAAACTTTGTCGATGGAAAAGTTGATAGCTCAAACCGGAAGTGCATATCAGGAAATATTGAGCGGAGTGACTTTGCCGCCCGAAAACGTTGTTGGTTCAACAAATTACAGAGACTTTTCTCAGTTTGTGAATTTCTCTTCGGCCACGTTGAGATTAAACTCGTTTGAAAATAAAAATAAAAGATTGAGCGACTTGCAAGAAGTTGTTACTGAATTGGCGGCAAAACTAAATTCCAACCCAGACGATAAATTTTACAAACAAGAGCTAGACGCCGCCAACGAAGAAATAACAACCATAAAGAATTCATTTGATGGATATGAGAGATTTTTGTACACCAACCCAGCTTGGTACGCTGAACACTCCGCGTCGTCATCCTTTTACGACAGAAACAACGGAAACTCGCTGATAAACAATCTTCCGCAGTTTATGGTTGAGGATTCGGACCAGAATAAAGACTACATATCCTTTGTCGGCATGATTGGTCATTTTTTCGACAACCTGTCTTTGACCATAAAACAAATCACGGAAAAAAACAATTATTCGAACAGCCCAAATTACGGAGTTGCGATGGATATTGTCGAGGATATTCTTTCTTCTCTCGGTTGGGATGCCGAATTATCAAAAGAAAATCTTCCATTACTTCTTTCCTCGTTTTCAAGGAAAGACTTCCCCGTTGGCAGTGATTTATACAACTCTGTGAAGGAGTTGTCTGAAAAAGAGAGAAACCAAATTATATGGAAACGAATCCTCAATAGCATCCCTTATATATACAAAACGAAAGGCACGGAGGCTTCCCTGTCCGCGATTCTCAATTGCTTTGGTATTCCAAAGAATGTAATTAAATTAAAGGAATACGGTGGAATACACGACTCTCATAATTTACAAGACAATTCTTTGTATATTATCGATGAAGTCAAATACGAACCATATTTTAGCGGAAGTGGAGAATATTTTCAAACAAATTGGACCGGTAGCGCCAAGAGTATAGAATTCAATTTTGCATTTGACGGTGACAGGGTTAGCGAAGAAGGGCATGTATTTAGATTAGCAAACTGCCCAGACTCGTGGGTGGTGGGAGTGTATAGAGATGTAGGAAAAACTTGGGGAAGATTGTTCTTTAGTTTAGACAACGGTAGCGGGTCTGTTAAAACAATAATGACAGACAAAGCGCCCATTTTTGATGGATCGACATATCACGCGATGGTTCGTAGAAATAACGTCGCGCAAGAATTGAACTCATATGGATTAACCGAAAATCAAATAGACGAGTATCCCACCAAATACGATGTATACTTACAGCGAGCGGAAGACTCTCGCGTGACGTTCTTCGTTACGGCGAGTCAATATCTAAGTGGAAGCTACAACAAAAATTTCAGGTCTGGTTCCAATGTTTACATAGGAAATTATGGCCAAAACACCGCATCCCTTAACGTAGACCCAGAAGCATTTTATGGTAATATAGACGAGATAAAAATATGGGAGGTTCCTCCATCGGATGAAACATTTACAAATCACACCCTCCACCAAACATCATACGAATTGAGTTCCCCCTCCGAAATGATAAAGCACGGTCTTGTGAGAATTTCATTCGACCGACCTCTAGATTTATATAGTACCACCCCGATGATTTTGAACAATCTATCGTTCCGTGGCGACTTTCCAACATTCGTCGCCGCTAATTTTCCGGAATCAAAGATTGATAATGTTAGAACAACCGAATGTGAACCCTCTTATATATCAGCGTTTCCTTGGCAATTTACCAGAAAAGACACTCGCCAAACAATTAAAGTTCCCGATTATGGGTCCAATAAATTCCGAAGCAATAAAGTAAATTACGTTAGGCAAGAGCTTATATCCAATCTATCTTCGACGGAAAGGTCTTCAAAGAAATCAAGCGACCTCGTCTCCGTGGATGCAAATAAATTGGGAATATTCTTCTCCCCATCCGAAATTCAAAACACGGAAATAATCAAATTCTTTGGTAACTATCCTATGAGCGAGCTTATAGGAAATCCAGACGACGTCTATCGGTCTTCATATCGTAGATTTGAGCAATTCAGGGAAGTATTTTACAGTCAAGGATTTGGAAATATAGATTATCAGTTTTTCATGAACGTCGTGCGTTTTTACTTCGACAAGACGATGTTTAAGTATATAAGGTCTATTGTCCCTGCCAGAGCAAAACTCGTTGACGGTATTTTGGTTGAGCCAACGATATTGGAGCGACCAAAAATTGCAATGAAGCCAATTGTACAAGAGATTATTCCGCAAAAAGAAGGGATCGTTGATGGAAAAGCTGATATAAATGTGGCCGGCGTTCAGCAGCTATCGGACTCTCTCGTATTGAGCAATGCCGGTCAGGCTATATACACGGATATAAATCAAGTAAGATTCCCAGAAGAGGAAGATGTGTATGGATTTGGAGTGTACTCGGACTCCGGGGTGACGTTTTACAACGGGGATTACTACAGAGCAGACGTGATTAAAGTTACCAAAAAATATCAAGTTTATAACGAAGTATCTTTACCAAAGTCTTCGTTGAATGAATACGAAGAACAAGTCAATAACGGAGGCAAACTAACCACGGTTTCCCGTTCATATTACAAAGTGAATTTGGCAAAGCTACCAGAACTTCACGAATATAACACAACCGCGTCTCTCGTGAGCGTATATTTTAGTGGTCGCGTGATATTCGATCCGTCAACGATACCATTCTCGGGTATTCAAGTTTCCTCCAGCCATGCAATAGACGGAACTATCACCGGTTCTATATTGGGCGAAGCTGGTGCGGGCACTATATTTTCTCCGGGCATAAATATCAGTGGCAGTTATGCATCATACTATCGCGTAACATATGTCGGCACATTCACCGACAATGGGGATGGTTCTTATAATTTCACAGGCAATGTTTCTGGGGAAATACCGGCGTCCGTGATAAACAATCCTCTGCTCATGAAATTCCATCTGAAGTTTTACAATTCTCCAGCGGGCAATACTATATTTGATGACTTTAGAGTTTATACACAAGGAAGTTTCTTTGGTGGACTGGCATCTGCGATAAAATATCGTAAAGACTACAGCATGCAGTACTACCCGACCAGCGCGGAATTACTGAATGGTTATTATATAACCCATTATAAATACACGAGACAGCAGTTCTCGGTAAAAGAAATAAATTCGTACGACCAGAACAACAACGGGTTCAAGTGGAAACGCGGTAGTCAAAACAAAAAAACTACAATAGACCCGACAACGGGATTGCTAAACAACTCCGACGCGGTTGAGACAAAAACGGTGTAAAAATAGTAAAAAAAGTAATTAGATATATATTTATTGAGAAAGTAACACTATATGGCGTATATCAACAACGAAATAATAACTGTAGATGCGGTGCTGACAAAGAAGGGTAGAGAGCTATTGGCGGCAAATGGCGGCTTAAATATCACGTCATATGCTTTGGCTGACGATGAAATCGATTATCGCTTGTATCAACCGAACCACCCGCAAGGTTCTGCGTATTACGATTTGGCAATAAGAAACACGCCGGTTTTTGAAGCTTTTACAGACGAAACTCAATTATTGAAATATAAGTTGGTTACTTTACCATCTGGCCAGACTTCAATTCCAATTATTTCGCTTGGTCAGAGTGCCATAGTGGTGGACAAAGATTATACGGGGGAGATAATCATTGTGCCGTCTACAAATCCAGTCTACAATACAACTTTGGGATACACGGCCATTCTTGCAAATAAATCCGTCGGTAGTATCATTGGCCAACAATTGCAAAACGTTTCAACTTCCACTATTCCAACATTCATTGGTGACGTGACCTCGACCACGGCACAAGTTGCCCTTGGACTGAGATTTCGTTTCGTCCCAAATACAGCACTTACTCAAAAAACCACAACCAACCTGACCGTTGTCGGTAATGAGAGTGGCGGGTCTGTTACAATTCCAGTAACCGTTACTGTTAGAGGTACATCAACTTCGTAATATATGATTTTTACACAATTTGACTCTTCCGACGTAGTCGCAGGCAGAACTCAACCTGTTTCAACCGGTATGTGGAGCGACGGTACGTCCAGTTGGAACAGCTTCTTCACCAGCAGTCGTCAGACAACGCAAGAAACTTCTCCATACGATCCTCTGAACGGGTTGTATTATACCAACGTATATGATGCTCCAACCGGTTCTAACGGAGATATTTATTTTTCGATAGCGTACGGGAATTACTTTGGTTCTGGTTCATCAAATTTTGATATAAATCCAGCACAAGGAAGCTTACTGTTTCCAACAAAAGCAATTTACAATCAATATCGCAATCTATTACTCGCTCCGGGCGATTCAAAATTTACTTTTGTCACCTCCTCGGTGGCAAATAGTTCCGGTGTCACCACCGTCGAGGCGGATGAAATATATGCTATATCTTTCAGAGGAGCGAAATACAAAGATCGCTTGGACCCCGGTCAGTTTCAAATAACATTGAGCGGATCAAATGGAGCATTTACTCTGATTGATGATTCCAGAACCACGCCGGACACAGGAGTTCAGTCGGGGGGCAAGCGATATAACATCATAGTGGGTCAACTTGTCAGCGGCTCGTCGCAGACGGCAAATTATCAGGGGCTTGGTTTGATGTACCCGGACTTGGGTATGGTAATCCTAAACGCAAAAAAGATAGCCGACCTAGTCGGAACCGTTTTATACGGCGGGACCAAATCTCTATATTACGTTTCGGGAGAATGGAACGGCGGTGATGATTTTGCGTCACTACAAAATGTACTTTTCCATTCCATATCCACCGGTGCAACATCAAGTGGTATGATTGCGCGAGCAAGCGAATTTGTTCCAGCACGCCACTTCTTCGTTCGAGTGAAGAACCAGCAATATAATTACAGTAACAATCCAACGTTTGTTATTTCTGCCAACGACGACCCAAGCAACTCCCAAGACATTGGCAAACTGCGCTTCACGGATTTTTACACCAATCCAAAAGTATATATCACTACGGTTGGTTTATACAACGACAACAACGATCTTGTTGCAGTTGCCAAGTTGAGTCAACCATTGCTAAAAGACTTCTCTAACGAGGCACTTATAAAAATTCGTATCGACACGTGATATTAATTGCAGTGCCCGTCGACCACGGAGATAAATACTAAACAACTCCGGTCATATCGATGACATACATCACAATGACGGGGATGATCGGTGCGGAATACAAGGCCACTGTATTTATAGAAACAAGACTATGCTGCGGGGAAATACTCGGGCGAGGATTATATTTATTTCTATATGATAAAGCAGTTTACTGCCGGTGATATTACAGTAAGACCTTTCAACACGTTCAAGCATTGGACATTGCAGAGCATTGACTCATCATCGGTCGACACGTACGGAGATGGCACGTATTATAAAAACAAGATGGAAGTGAATATAGGCGTGAGACTGAACACTCCATTCTTTCCTTCTCAGAGCCAGTATTTCAATCCAGCCGTAGAACCAATAAATTCATCGGGACAATACGCGAGAACTGTTTACAATCTGACAGACTCCATGTTTTACAAATACTCCGGGGAGCCGATGAAGCAGTTTGGAGTTGAATATTATACAGAAGACCCGAAAACGGGTAAGAAGGAAGTCAGAAACATAAATGACAGAGTTATTGCTGCAAAATTGAAGAAAAACGTATGGGGAGATAAAATAGTACCAAACACTCTGAGGATCGTGGATTATTCAAACATTCACAACGCACTGGTAATACAGGACGATGGATACACAAATTTATATGCGAGCGGTGCCCAGTTTCCAGAAAACGAACACTTACAAGCAAACAAAACTTGGATCGCAACTCCATATTGGGTAACTTCCAGCGGAAACTTTTACGTTACATTCAGAAATGGCACAACCCAGTCTGTTGACCTAACTAACGCGAGACAGTATATGGCAATGGGTCTCCCGGTGACATATATCGAACCGGAAACTGGTGTGTGGGATTGGGATACAAGCACCGCAAGAGATTATTTTGAACCTCAAAACGAACACTATGGAGAATCGGTGAGTTCGTGGGGACCGTACGTAGCTGTCGGTTCTTCGATGGATCACAACAATATGGCCGATTTTGCTGTTGGGTATGCGTCGTTATATAGAATAGACAGCAACACAGACAGACATCGTCTTCTGAAGAAATTCCATTTTCCGTTCACACAAAGTAACAGTGGAGAATTGTTTGTTGATTCTTTCGGTCATTCCATATCGGTCAGAAACAATGCGCTTGCGATTGGATCGCCGACGGGCGAAGCATGTTCATCCAGCATTTACCCCGGATATGTTTGTGTATACGACAAAAACAAGGGAGGCTCGGACAACTGGGGCATCGTTGATATTCTCAAAGGCGACAGTGACAAAGAAAAGTTCGGACATTCGGTTGCCATAGACGACGACATACTTGCTGTCGGCGCTCCGGCGTGCAGTGGAAGTAAGGGGTTTGTATACATTTTTAGAAAGAAAAGATATATGGACGAAGAGAATCCATGTATGAGTATAGACACGGGGTCTTCATGGATGCATATTGTATCTGCGGAAGAATTTTGTACGGAATTAACCGGGTCAACCGTCGTTACACAAAGCTATACACCAACGTTCGTGTCGGGCAATTTTGCGTGGGTGCACGAAGCAACGCTTTCATCGAGTATAGCTGCGTCCGGTGACCGTTTTGGGTGGAGTCTGTCACTGGACTCTGACGTTCTTCTTGTTGGAACAAATAAACTTGGAAAAGGATATGCCGCGCTGTTTACTTGTTCTTATTTTTCGGCATCTGTGTCGGCGTGTCCGACTGCTTCTTGGAAACAAGTCCAACTCTTTTCGGCGGATAGTTCATACGGAGACCTCAACATAGGTTCTCCGGAATATTCTGTTGATGTTTCTGACACAATTGTCAGTGACAATTTTGGATACAGCGTCTCCACCAGCGGAAAAAATATATTAATAGGATGTTTGGCAGACAAAGCGTTCAACCCGTACTATGGATATACCGGAAGCGCGCTGACTCTTGGTGCTGCATATTTCTACAGTTATGGATACGTTGCGGATTGTTTGGGGTACCAATACTCTCTTAAAACAAAGACGTTTGGAAATAGAGAATGTCAAATCGACAACAATTTCGGAAGGTCGGTTTCGCTTGATGGTTTGACCGCCGCAGTATCGTCACTTCCATCAAAACTTTCTAGGGGATTTTCATATTCCGGTAGTCAGTACATATTAGAGAATTTTTCATATCAATCCACCGGGTCAAATGATTCTGTGCTTGGTAGAGTGGGTATTTATCGATTTAACCAAAGCAATGACTCGTGGGTACGGACAGGAGAGCTGAAAAGAAATAAGGAGTCTGGCAAGCCTTACAATCTATATGGATATTCAGTGTCAGTTGGTTCCGACTACATGTGCGTCGGAGCACCGATTGTAAATCTTTACCCCGGTTCCTGTAAGTACTATACCGTTGAAACCGTGACGAGTGCAGGTAATGTAGTAATGGACGTAAGATACAAAGATTGTGGTGGTACCCCGGCCACATACAGTTATAGTCAGGCGATTTCCGGCGGTGCCACTCCGTTTGTATACACCGTATGTGCTCAGACCGGAAGTGTGAATGTAGTACTCGGAAAAAGTTTAAAAGCACATTATTTTTGCGACCCGGAATATTTACAAGCCATAGATTCTGGGAATCAAACATCGTCTATGGCTTCATCTTATTCGGGGTCCGCGTTTGTATATGATTTGAACAAATATGAAGAAAACCCACGAATAGGCAATGTGTTTTACAAGAATGGGTATCTCACGATCACCCACACCGGTTCTAATTATGGAAATGTTCTCATGGGAACAGGGTCTCGCGGGTTTGAACTGACATACAGAGGTTCCCACACAATTTTTGAAAACGAATATTTGATATCTGTTAGGCCCGGTGAATTCAATTATAGCACCAACCCAACGGCGCTAAATCAAAACTCTCTACTATTTGATATAAACGGAGACGGTAAGGTTGACTACAAGGATGTTGATCTAGTAATGAGATATTTACAGTACAAAAAGTTTTATTCCGAATTGGTGTTTGATGACAACGGATTGGTACTGGAACAAGATACTCTCCTCGATTATAGTTGGTGGGCAAACGATATACTACAAACCGAGTCGGAGGATGTGTTGCTGCAAGAAAGTGAACTCCCCGCCGCAGCAAATTCTGCATCTTTTAGCCCATTTACTCGCGCGGCGTTTGATTATATTGAAAAAAATCTAGTGTCGCCCGGCATCCTTGATATCGACGGTAACGGACGCATCGACATTAATGACGGTTTTATTTTCGGACTTTATGTTCTTGGGTCTCTAAATCCGACAACATTACAACCCTATTTGACAACGGAATCTTCAAGAATATATGTTAAGGATATAGAAGATTATTTAAATCCATATTGTGGGAATGATCCGTTCAGAGTATCTCCGCATTTTCTAGAATATCAGTACAGTTCATCATACGATGCAACCGGTTCATATCTTGCACCTTTTATAACTACGATTGGTTTGTATGCCAACAACGAACTTGTTGCGGTCGGAAAATTGGGGCGGCCCATAAAAAATCTAATCGATTGGCCAGTCAACATTGTCGTCCGTTTTGATACATAACTTTATATTTATAATAAACAATAGGAGAAAATATATATGGATTACCAACCAAAGAGCGACACAGACCCAAGACCTTCTTTGACAACTTCGTTGCTAGATAGATATGAAAAGTCAAACTTGGAAGCAAAGAAAGCAGGAAAACCATCGTTGGCGTCAACCGATATGGTCGCAACAAATGACGGTGAATTCAGAGCGGAACAGGGACCAGCCGGTATTCGAAACGACGCGCGCTCCGTTCAAAAACGCACATGGGAAGCACATGGTGGTTCGGGGTATCTTCCAACTACAAAATACGCCCCAAGCGGTCGTCTTTGATTTGAACTAAAAAAGGTTATATGAAAGTGCTCGGGCTTGACCTCTCGACCACAACATGTGGTCTCGCTATCACAGAAAACAAGGAGATAATCACTGCAAGTTTTGTTGATATCTCCAAAACTGAGTCATATAAAGAAAAAGCCGATCTTATAATAACCTCGCTGGCGGGTCATACTTTTGACAAGATAATGATCGAAGAAAGCCTGTTTGGTTTTGCCGGAGGCGGTACTTCGCAGCAAGTCATTATTAAATTGGTCAAGAACAAGGCTGTAATAGGCTATATACTTGAAAACCATTACAAGGTGAAGGTAGAGAGCATACATGCCCAAACGGCCCGCAAAAAGGCTTTAGGAGCCGCTAGAATCAAAGGCGTGAAGCCCAAGGTATTTGTTAAAGAAAGTATTGACAAGATGTATGATATGACCAAATGGACGGTTCTTAATAAAAAGGGCAATGAAGAGAAGAGAATGGAAGATGTTAGGGATGCTATTGTGTTGAGTTTGGCGGGTTGACTTATATTTATTAATACAACCCCCCTCAAAATACATGACAAAAAAAGAACTAAAAGAATTGATTAGAGAAGTGATTGAAGAAGCATCCGTGGATAGCACAACACTATCAAAAGAAGCAGTTACCATCATCGAGTTCTTGCAAGACAACGAGTCACTTATTGCCAGCGACGAAAAAGAGAAACAAGACATTAGACGAGTTCGCGGCTATCTAGAATCAATATTGACTGACGAAGATTACAAACAAGTTCATCCCGGTTCGAGAATTGGACAGCTTGGTGGCGGGGATAGAGAAGATTTCGCCAGAGGAACATAAAATCTTGTAAACAAGCCCGCCAAATACGGCGGGTTTTTTATTGGTTGACTACTGACCCATTTTCTGTATAGTGGGTCAAAAATGTCAGTACTAAAAACATCAGAGCTTACTGGACTGGTAAATAAAGTCCTCAAAGAAGCTGGTCGTTTACGTAAAGGTAACAATTTACAATATCACTGTCCTTTTTGTAATCACCGGAAGAGAAAGCTTGAAGTGTGCTTAGACGAGCCGCAGATGTGGCATTGCTGGACATGTGATGCAAAGGGGCGTGGGTTATATAGTTTATTCAAGCGAGCAAAGGCTCCTCAAGACGTTTTTTCGAAGTTGGAAAGTCTTATTGGTAGTTATCGCCCAAAAGCTAATCCCAATCTAACTCTTGGAGACCAGATTCTGCTGAACATAGGAAAGAAAGAGCCCGTTCAAACACAAACTGAAATGTTGCAGCTTCCACAAGACTTCAAGAGCCTTGCGGATAATGATGGTTCGATTGAATATAAAATCGCGATGAATTATGCAAAGAGGCGCAAGCTGACAGTGTGTGACATTATCAAATATAATATAGGATATTGTTCGGTTGGTCCGTTTGCAAATCGCATCGTTGTGCCTTCTTATGACAAAGATAACAACTTAAACTTTTATTCTTGCCGTAGTTATTACGATGATGGTTACAAGTATAAGAACAGTGAGTCCAGTAAAGATATTATCGGCTTTGAGAATATGATTGATTTCGATTTCCCGGTTACTCTTTGCGAGGGTGCGCTCGACGCTATATCAATCCGCAGAAATGCAATACCGTTGTTTGGAAAAACAATGAGTCGCAAACTTAAAACGGCATTGGTGCAGAGTAAGTGCTCAGAGGTGAATATTGTATTGGACGATGATGCGCTTTCATCTGCAATACGCATTGCGGAATACATTTCTTCAATCGGAAAAAAACCGAAGCTAGTTCGGTTGCGTGGAAAAGACCCGAATGTATTGGGGTTTCAAGAAACAACCAAACAAATTAAAGAAACGGATATACTTGACTTCGGAACATTAACAATGTTAAAGTTGGAATAAATATATGATAGATACATATGAAAAGTTAAATACGACCTTGATCCAAGTGGACTATATTGTACATGTGTCGGATATTCACATTAGGCTAACAAAGCGTCATGAAGAATATCGCGAGGTTTTTGCTAAACTATATGCCGGGATCAAAAAAACTCCCGAGAACACCATCATCATCAATACGGGCGACACTTTTCACAGCAAGTGTGATCTTTCACCAGAAGCCGTCCAGCTTGCCAGCGAATTTCTTAAAAACTGTGCAGACATTCGCCCAACAATTATCATCGCAGGTAACCACGATTGCTTGCTGACCAACACGACGCGCCTTGACAGCATAAGTCCAGTTGTCGAGGCATTAAATCATAAGAACCTATTTTATTTGAAAGAAAGCAAGTTGTACGGGTTTGCCAATTTGCTAATCAACAACATGTGCATTTTCACTGACTATACAGAGTTCGTGAAGATGAAAAACGTTGCGAAGAAAATCAAGTCGGAATTTGATACGAAGATTGCGCTGTATCACGGTGGTGTGTTTGATGCTAAGACGGACATCGGCTATACTATCTCCAACAAAAACATCACAAATCAAATGTTTGATGGACATGACATGGCACTGTTGGGCGACATTCACATGGCACAAGATTTGCAGAAATATGATTCTGTAAACGAAAGGCCGATTATTCGTTATGCCGGCTCTCTTGTTCAGAGTAATCACGGCGAAGCCTTGTTGGGGCATGGATATTCATTATGGGACGTAAAAGGCCGCAATTATGTCCATAATGAAATTCAAAATGATTATGGTTACTTTACCATCGACATTGATGATGGTGTACTTGTTACCGACATTACAACTATGCCAAAGAAACCCAAACTGCGGGTTCGTTGTAAAGAAACCGTAGCCTCTGAGGTCAAAAAGGTGATAAATGACATCAAAAAAAATCATGAAATTACCGACATCATCTACATGAGAGTGGACGGTGACGATATAACCAAGGCGGCGAACGTTCAGGCGGCGGCAAATATCCAGCAAATTTCCAATGTGGAATATCAAAACAAGCTCATTGGAGAGTGTCTCAAGGCAAAATATCCAGAAATTATGGACGATGACACGTTGGAGTGTGTTTATAATATCAACAAAGAATTAAATGCGGACTTGGGTAGAGAGGACACTTCGCGCAACATTCGTTGGAAGCCTGTTAAGTTTGAATTTTCCAACATGTTTAGTTACGGCGAAAACAACACCATCGACTTTACCAAGTTGAGTGACGTTTATGGTGTGTTTGCTCATAATGCAAGCGGGAAGAGTTCACTTATGGACGCGCTCTGCTTCACCATATTCGACAAGAGTGCAAGAGCATTCAAAGCTAACCACGTCATTAACTCTCAAAAAATGTCCTTCAGCGGAAAGTTTACGTTTGAAATCAATGATGTTCAATATGTAATTGAGCGCAAAGGAGCGCGAGACAAGAAAAATAATGTAAAAGTCGATGTAAATTTTTATAAAATTGAAAAAGATGAAAAGATAAGTCTTAACAGCGAAGCTCGGCGCAGCACAAACGAAATAATTCGTGACTATCTCGGTAGCTACGATGATTTCGTTCTAACATCGGTTGCATTACAAGGAAATCAGGGGTCATTTATTGATATGGGCCAAACAGAGCGAAAAGAACTATTATCGCAGTTTATTGGGCTTAATACATTTGACAAACTGGCTATCAAGGCAAATGACACGTTAAAAGAAATCACGGGCGCGATCAAAACGTTTAACAAAGAAAACAACCAACAAAAGGTTGAGTCGCTAAAAAATGAGTGTGGTTTATTGGAGTCCAAATTGATCGATCTAAATGGACAAAGGGAACAATATACTTTTGATAAGCAAAAAGTAGAGACTCAGATACACAACGAACAATCAAAGATTGTGACGCTTGAGAACGTTCCAACGAATGTCGCCTCTTTGCGCAAAGAAAAGGATGCCTTGATTGTTAAAAATAATGCGCTAAAGGTCAATATCGACGTTATAGACAAGGACACGGTTGTAAAGAAGACAGAATTCGGCAAAGCGAAAGAAAAGTTGGCCGGGATGCCTTCGGACCTCAAAGACAAATACGAAAAATACAACAGTGTTGTTCGCCAGAGGCAAAAAATTCAATCCGATCTTGAAAAACTAAAGGTTGTTGTTAGCGAGAAACTAAAAAAACTGACTCATCTCGACAAACACGAGTATGATCCAAATTGTAAATATTGCTGCAACAATATCTTTGTAAAGGATGCTATAACTACCCGTGAGAGTCTCGCCAGCGACAAGTCAGAAGCAACTGAGTTGGCAGAGTCGCTCAATAACATAAAGAATCAAATTACAGAGATTGAACCCGCCGTTTCTTTATATCAAGAAAGCGTAAATTTAAAAGACAGTGTAAATACACTGTCCGCGTTCTTGAGTAAGAAAGAATTGGAGCGTGTTAATCTAACAAACGGAATTGAACGCAACGATCTTCGGATTAAAGAAATAGAAGATCAACTCGATTTGTATGAAAAATCAAAAGAAGTAATCGAACGAAATCGCGCTATTGTTGAAGTCGTCACTGAACTCAAGGAAAAAGTTGACGCTATTTCCGGCAAGTTAAAGAAGATTGGCGACGAACATGTTGAAGCATACAGTAGAAAAGTGTCCATCACCGACCAAATCAAACACATCGAAGAGCAAATTGAAAAAAACGAGCACCATGAAAATGAACAAGCCGCTTATCAGTATTATTTGACCGCGATTGGAAAAGATGGAGTTCCATATAAAATTATATCCGATGTTATTCCGAAAATCGAACAAGAAGCGAATAATATTCTATCCCAAATTGTTGAGTTTACTATGGGAATTGAAACGGACGGTAAGAACGTCAACGTGTATATAAAATACGAAGATAAGAAATGGCCCCTTGAGTTATGCTCGGGAATGGAAAAATTTACATCCGCCCTTGCTCTGAGAGTTGCGCTAATCAACGTAAGCAGTCTCCCCCGCTCTAATTTTTTGGTTATAGACGAAGGGATGTCCGCATTAGACGCGACAAACATGCCCATGTTACATGCGCTGTTCGACTATCTGAAGTCCAACTTTGAATTTATTATAATTATAAGCCATTTGGATGCCATGCGCGATATGGTTGACAAACAACTGGAGATAAAGAAGGAAAACGGGTTCAGTAAGATAGATAACACGGTTTGATTAATATTTATAACCATAGGCATATATACACCTATGGTACAAATTATTGACTCAGACCCCTTTTCAAACAGTTATTTTTTTATAACTGGGTTCGGCGACGTTTTTGGCGCTGGAAAGAACTCTTTTTCTGTTAATTGTACCAGCAAAGTTCTTGAAAAAGAATTGTCTGTATTTGCATATGACATAAACGGCAATTCTTTGTCCGTGGCCACGATAGAGCGCCCCGGAGCATCTGGTATAAAAATTCCAGAGTTTGGTGAAGTTTACGTGGTAACCATACCAGAAGAAACGCCAAACGGAATAGGTAAGATAGAAATCAATGGCACCGGCGTAGACACAGGGACATATACCGGAAGTATTGCATATTACGCGGGCGAGGCATATGCAATAGATAAAAACACAAGACTTCCACTGATACAGGCACCGAACTCCTCACCATTTCCTAAAGTCGATATAAAATGGGAAAGAAACATTCTCATAGATACGGAAAAGAGTACAATCTCCCAAGTTAGGTTTTTCGATTTGCCATATGTTAATGTTACGCCGGAACTGTACAATTACACGTATTATCCCACGGGGTCGTATAAAATGGCATCGGGTTCTTGTTCTTCAATAGCTGTTTCGCCAAAGAACAACACAAACGGAAATTTCGACTATAAATCTAAGCCAATATATCAGCTATATGCCAAGGGCGGTTCGGTGTTCAGTGCATCTATGGAGGGGGAGCGAATTAGGATAAAGAATCCATATGTGAAAAATTTTACTTACGCAAATTATACAAACAACCAGATAACCTACGAGGGTGTACTTAATACAGATTTTGTTGCAACAATTGAAAGAGTTGTAAACAGCACAACCTTATTGATAAACATTCCGTTTGCAACCGTATCCGACTTGGTAAATCGTGTGAATGAAGATTCTGTATACAACAAGAATAATTTGGTTAACATTTTTGGGTATAACGTTAGCGACGACCCAAATAAACAAACAATGTATCGAAATAGAAATTTTTATATATTGAGCATCGCAGATGCCGATTATGAAATATTTTATAACGATATACCAGTTGACTCCGGTCCAAGTACCGGCAGTGCGGTGAAATCTATACTGAATGTCGAGTTTAATAACTTGCGTACATATTGTGGTAATCTGGAAACATACAAGATATTTGGAAGAAGTATGAACAGTCCTGAATACAAAACACTTCTATGCGAAGGAAAGATTGTCGGGGAAGAACTAATAACCACAAAAAACTTTAAAAATGGGATGTACAGCAACGCGGGGAAGTTTTTTAATCAACAATTCACCGAAAGATTTTGGATAAAAACCGGCTCCGCAACATTCACACAAAGTCACAGTGGATATATAAACGGTGCAATAATTGGTAATTCTTCTCAAGCCGGCACAAACGATTATGTTATATTCAAAGACGACACCAGCGGCCCGTCAAGAACAGCAACATACATCAGCTATAATCTGACAAGCAAATCATATTGGTATGCATCCGGAGACGCATTCTTGAATTCGGCTGTTGTTCCAAGTGCATCTTACGACGAAATAACAAACATTCCCATGTTAACCGGGTACACCACGTCAATGGAAAATCTATTGAGCGGCCCAGTTTACGATAGCAATCCTATCCGATTGAGGCACGCCACACTGTATGAGTTCAGCGCATACGTTCGACCGTTTGCAAACAATACAGAAAATTCCTCTGTTAAAATATACTTTAAAAGTGGAACGGAAGAAAAGTTGATAGGTGTTATAGATAATACTTTTAAATTTGGAACCGACGAATTTTTCTCTAACACATTTTTCTGTGACACGGATAAATTTGGTACAATAAAATTGGTACCATCGTCCGGCAACTGGTATTTGACCAATGTATCCTTGAAACCCTACAAAGCGGTCGATTATAGCGTGGATTCTTTTGCAACCAAAGTTCCACTTCGCCCTCTAACAGCGAACGAGCTGTATGAAATAGAGGCTGAATTGTATGATGGTGACGGAGAATTGGCATATGGAAACGGGTCATATACGTTTGAGGCAAATAAACTTTACATGCCTCTGAGGAAAAGAATCTTCATCGACCCGAAGGGACTCGCCGCTGTCAGTGCTGTAAGTGGTGGTGGTGGAGGGGAACCAATATACATAGACGGTGGTGGTGCGTTTAGCATAGCAACCGGATACCTTGATGGAGGAGGAGCATAAACAATGGCAACAAGAATCCAACTGCGCAGAGACATATCATCAAACTGGGTGTAGGCTAATCTAACTCTTTTGAGTGGAGAAGCGGGCTACGAACTGAATACAGGAAAGTTAAAGATCGGTAATGGAATAAACGCGTGGAACAGCCTTCCTTATTTCAGTGGATCGTCCGGTGCGGTCGATTTGAGCGCGGTTGCGCAAGATATTATCCCAGACTCCGACAATTTAAGAAGCTTGGGCTCTGCTTCAAATAAGTGGAAGGAGCTGTATGTAAGTTCTGGTAGCATATATTTGGACGACGTTGTATTGAGCAGCGAGAACGGGGTTTTGGTCATTGACACGATTGGTGGCCCGGTGTCATTTCCTGATATTGTTTACAACACATCCGCGTCTTTGGCTTATAATATTGCAACGCTTTCTTCGACCGCGACGAGTAATTCGGCGTCTGCGGGGGCTGATTTAGCCGCATTGCGCGCAACTGCGTCGTTTTTTTCCCAATCTCTGGCTGCAAAATTAGACGTATTGAACACAAGCTTGGACTCGGCAACGGGTTCGTTTAGTTCGAGTCTATCTACCGTAAACAATGCGTTGGTGGATGCGTCGGCATCTCTTGCCAGCAGCATATCGGCAACATCGTCTTCCTTGGCAAGTTCACTTGCAATAACATCGTCGTCGTTAGCAACCACGATATCTATTGCGTCGTCTTCTATAAAAGATGCACTATTGACCACGTCGTCGTCTTTGAATACGTCGATAAGTGCTGCGTCATCTTCTCTAAGCGATGCAATCTCTATTTCATCTTCTTCGTTGGCGAATGCAATAACTACGTCATCTGCATCACTAAGCAGCGCATTATCTATTGTGTCGCAATCTTTTTCTTCGTCTATATCGATCACATCGGCGTCGTTGGTTGCAGCAAATTTGGCACTGTCACAATCGTTTGCAATTTCCTCGGCGGAAACAAACAACGTATTATTAAGTTTACAGGCGTATACTTCTTCAAACAACAGCGAACTTCAAACAATAATAAACAACCTGTCTGAGACTTCACAGTCTTTGGCGATATTGCAGGCCAGTATCACGGTTAGTTCCGGTTCTATTACGGGAAGTTTTCAGTCAATAATAGATTCAATAGTCGCAAACTCGTCGTCTGCGGCGACAGCGATTACTCAACTAAATTCAGACCTAGCATCGGCGTCGTCTTCTCTCGCATTAACCATAACAGCAAATTCGCAGTCGTTTTCATCTAGTTTATCAAGTCTCAGCCAAACGGTGTCATCAAACAGCTCGTCTGCCGCTGCGTCTATAACATCTTTATATGGAACCGTTACATCCAACAGTTCTTCTCTGGCCACAAGTATAGATACGCTGTCTTCGGTTGTACAGAATAACAGTTCTTCTTTGGCGAGTTCAATAACCAGCGTGAACTCAGTGTTCACCACGAACAGCTCCTCCGTTGCTTCTAGATTTGATACCCTGTCATCGAACACAACCAGTGCCAGCGAATCTCTCGCGGCAACAATAACGACCAATTATAGTACATTTACAACCACAAGCTCTTCTTTGGCCGGGAGAATTGAAACGCTGGGCTCGCGTGTTACCACCGAAAGTTCTTCGTTGGCAAGCTCCATTACAACCCTTAGCGGAACGGTGACAACAAACAGTTCATCAATAGCGTCCAATTTTTCATCTCTAAGTTCCTCGTATTATAGCGCGTCCAGTTCTTTGAATTCTACGATAAACGCGCTGACCAATACGGTGTCGTCCAACAGTTCGTCTGCGGCCACCAGCATCAACAATCTGTCAAGCACTGTTGATAACAACAGTTCTTCTCTGGCAAGTTCGATAACTTCAATTTTAAACACAGTTTCAACAAATTCAAGTTCTGCGGCAACTCGCATGGACACGTTGCAGAGCAATATAAATAATTCTAGTTCATCTCTCGCATCAACGATCACGTCTATTTCCAGCACCGTGACCACAAACAGCTCTTCTGCGGCAAGCAGGATGGAGGGGCTGCAAACTAGCATCAGTTCTACTAGTTCATCTCTTGCTTCTACTATAACGTCTCTATCTAGCACGGTAAATACAAACAGTTCTTCCGCCGCAACTAGTATAAATAACTTGAGTAGCGTGGTTGTGGGATACAGTCAATCTCTTGCTAGTAGCATAACAAACGTTCAGATATCATCGACCGACGCAAGTTCTTCTTTGGCGGCGTCATTCACAGCTTTAAGTTCGTCTTATACATCAAACTCCGGGTCGATTGGGTCGGCAATAACCTCCCTGAGTAACACCGTCACGACTAACAGTTCGTCTGCGGCGTCAAGAATGGACACGTTGCAGAGTAATATAACAACGAACAGTTCATCGCTGGCATCAAGTATAACAACGTTGAGTGGTACGGTGACAACAAATAGTTCGTCTGCGGCCACACGGATGGATTCTATTCAAAGCAATTTAAATAATAGCAGCGCATCACTTGCCTCCAGCATCACGAGTTTAAGTGGAACGGTGACTACCAACAGTTCTTCTGCCGCCATAAGAATGGATACATTACAGTCCAGTCTCACGAATTCATCTTCGTCTCTGGCAAGCTCTATCACGGCACTAAACAACACAGTTACTACAAATAGTTCATCTGCCGCCGTTAGTATTCTGAACCTTTCTAGCACGGTAAACAGTAACAGTTCTTCTTTGGCATCCACTATCACGTCCGTGAGCAACACGGTTACTACAAACAGCGCATCCGCAGCAACCAGAATGAATGGGTTGCAAATAAATATTAACAACAACAGTTCATCGCTTGCGTCAAGTATAACAAGCGTTCAATCAAGTTTGGTGTCGGCAAGTTCTTCTCTAGCTCAGTCGATTACTTTAATCAGCGCATCTACGTTTACAGACTCCGCATCAGTTTCTTCGGCCATAGCCAATTTAAACAGTACTATAACGACTAATAGTTCATCGGCGGCTACTAGGATGGATGGTCTGCAATCTTCCATAACGCAAAACAGTCAGTCTTTTTCAAGCACGGTCACGGTATTAACTAACACTATAACAACAAATTCTGGTTCGGCTGCTACTAGCATCAACAATCTGTCGAGCACGGTGACTGAGAACAGCCAGTCGTTAGCGAGTACAATAACATTCGTAAACAGCACCGTTACGACAAACAGTTCGTCCGCAGCTACAAGCATCAACAATTTAACTTCCGCACTAAACAGCAGCGGTTCTACTTTACAGAGCAATATAAACAGTTTAAGCTCCACCGTAACTAGTAATAGCTCCTCTGCGGCAACTCGCATGGACACGTTGCAGAGTAACATAAACTCTAGCGGATCGACGTTACAGAGCAACATTAACTCCTTGAGTAGTACAGTTACTACGAACAGCTCCTCTGCGGCCACGCGGATGGATGGTTTACAGAGTAACATAAATTCCAGCGGGTCTGTTTTACAAAGCAATATTAATTCATTGAGTAGCACGGTTGTAGAAAACAGTTCTTCTGCGGCAGTGACCATCAACAATCTAACATCGGCCCTGAACAACAGCAGCTCGTTACTCGCGAGTTCGATTGTAAATTTAAACGTTACGGTGACTACGAATAGTTCGTCGGCTGCAACCAGTATCAACAACCTCGCATCGGCACTGAACAACAGCAGTTCTTTCCTATCAAGCTCTATATCGTCCGTAAATACAACGGTAACTAACAACAGCTCATCCGCAGCAACGAGTATAAACAATCTCACCAGTGCGCTAAATAACAGCGGGTCCGTTCTTCAGAGCAATATCACGTCGTTGAATGCGACCGTGACTACGAATAGTTCATCCGCCGCGACAAGTATAAATAATTTGACCAGTGCTCTGAACAACAGTAGTTCCGTCCTGACGGTTTCTATATCAACACTATCCAGTACGGTCACGAGTAACAGTTCATCTGCGGCTATCAGTATAGAAAATCTCACAAGTGCGCTGAATAATAGCAGTTCATATTTTTCCAGTTCTATATCGTCGGTGAACACCACCGTAACAAACAACAGTTCGTCCGTTGCAATCAGTATAAGTAATCTAACTAGCGCGCTAAATAGCAGCGGGTCAACGTTGCAGAGCAATATAAACAATCTCAGCGTGGTTGTTACCAACAATAGCTCATCCGCAGCAACTAGTATAAATAATCTTACCAGTGCTCTAAACACCAGCAGCTCTTTGTTAACCAGCTCGATATCAAATGTAAGTGCAACTGTAACAAACAACAGTTCTAGCGCCGCGATTAGCATAAACAACTTGACTTCGGCTCTAAACACCAGCAGTTCTCTGTTAGCCAGCTCGATATCAAACCTGAGTTCTACCGTCACCACAAACAGCTCCTCTGCGGCAACAAGTATAAATAACTTGAGTAGCACGGTCAGCAGCAGTAATTCGACACTGCAAGGAAATATCAACACCCTGAGTAGTACAGTTACTACGAACAGTTCATCCGCAGCAACCAGTATAAATAATTTAACTTCCGCACTAAACAGCAGCGGTTCGGTTTTACAGAGCAATATAAATTCTTTGAGTAGTACTGTAACAAGCAACAGTTCTAGTGCAGCGATAAGTATAAACAACCTCACCAGTGCGCTGAATACCAGTGGATCAACTTTACAGAGCAACATTAACTCCTTGAGTAGTACAGTTACTACAAATAGCTCATCCGCAGCAACCAGTATAAATAATTTGACCAGTGCTCTTAATACTAGCGGGTCAACGTTGCAGAGCAATATAAACAACCTTAACAACACCGTCACTACCAACAGTTCTTCTGCTGCAACCAGCATCTTCAATCTAACAACCGCGCTAAATAACAGCAGTTCATTTTTGTCCAGTTCAATCGGAACCGTCAACGCAACGGTAACCAATAACAGCTCCTCTGCGGCAACAAGTATAAATAACGTATCGTCAGTTGCAAACGGTGCAGCGGCTTCGGTCAGTACACTATCGTCCGTTGTGTCTGGTATAAGTGGGTCTGTGTATGGACAATATACTCTAGCAGTTACCGGAGGAAATAAAGTTGCGGGGTTTTCTTTAATTGTATCTGGTAGTACAACCACGTCGAGTTATTTCACAATCCAATCCGACAAGTTTCAGATAGTAAATACATCCGGAACACAGCCAGCAATCCCGTTCCTCGTTGACGGCGACGGCGTGTATATGGACACCGCATACATTCGCACACTGAGCGCTGGAAAGATTTCGGCTGGTAATATAAACGTTGCCGTAACGATGTCGGCAGCAAATGTGACCGGCGGCACTTTAAACATTGGAGCGGGAACATTTCTTGTGAGTAGCAACGGCGCTATGACCGCCAGCGCCGCAAGAATCACGGGAAATATCACCGCCACGGCGGGCACAATTGGTGGATTCAATATAGGATCAAATTTAACGACGGGGGCAAAATCTGCATATAACGACGGTGCCGCCGGGGTATTTATAGGGTCAACCGGTATAGGTCTAGGAAGTGGCTTCAGCGTTTCGTCTGGCGGGACTCTGAACGCGAGTTCTGCTACTATATCCGGAAACATTACCGCGACCAGTGGATATATAGGAAATGGAGCAAGCGGATTTGCTATTAATAATTCCCACATCAGCAATAACAAGAACTCTATATCGGATTCTAATTCGGGTGTGTATATTGGCACAGACGGTATATCTCTCGGTATAGGTTCCACGTTTAGAGTTACCAGCGCCGGCGCATTGACAGCAACATCTGCCACGATAGCCGGAGCAATTACAGCAACAAGCGGATTTATAGGAAACGGGTCTAACGGGTTTGTTATAAACAGCACTTATATAGGAAACGGAAAAACCTCGTCCACAGATGGAAATAATGGAATATACATCGGAACAGATGCAATTGGACTTGGACCAAATTCTGCATTTAGGGTAACAAACGCCGGTGCTATAACAGCAACAAGCGGCACGATTGGTGGGTGGACAATCAGTTCAAACTCCATATCAACCAACAACGTTGTCTTTGGAAGCAATGGTAATATTCGGTCCGGTATGACATCATACAACTCCGGGACCGGGTGGTATCTGGGCAACGATGGTACAATTTCAGTCGGTAACAGTGCAGGAAACAAACTTCTATGGACCGGCACTAGAATAGAAGTTACCGGCGGAACCTATATAACCGACTCCATCGGTGTTCGTAGAACGGACGACTCGGGCGTTTTAACTATCACCGGCGGTAGTGGAAATGCCACCGGTGGGCAGATAGACTTAGTAGGAAATTCGGCAGTATCGAACGCTGGATCGCTCACACTATCATCGTATGGTTCCGGTTTCATACAATTATTTACCGGAGGGAGCGGACGACTATTAGTATATTCCAACGGAAATGCATCTTTTAGCAACGAAGTATCCGCTCAATCATTTAATTCAACATCTTCGCGCAGGTTTAAGACGAACGTATCTCCGATCACTGGTTCTATGGACTTGGTGAATAAGCTCCAAGGAGTGACTTTTGATTGGAAGGATGGAAGAAAAAACAACGATATAGGATTTATCGCGGAAGAAGTTGACAAAATATTGCCGGCGGTTGTATTTAAATCTAGCGGCGTTGTTGATGCAATCGATTATAGTAAAATTGTTGCACTTCTAACAGAGGCATTAAAAGAACAAAATGTGTTAATCAAAGATTTACAATCCAGAATCGATAAGCTTGAAAATAAGTAAATAATATGTCTGGTTACAAATACAACGGAAGTGATTTGGATAGTATCTTTGCCGGAAGATCGCCGGGCCATCCGAAGGCACCGGACGTAAATTATAAAAACGCAGGAGTCGACCTCTCGGATAGATATTATCCATCAGAAATTACAGACGAGGATGATAGAATTGCATACGATGTTAATATAAAGGCCGGGAACACGGATTTGTCTAGAATATACAGATCAATTTCTTATACAAGAACCCCGACACCAACACACACCGCCGATGCTACC
>JACCDO010698665.1_pt1 | contig 33876 bp, 31 predicted proteins | sample 7446101 | NCBI WGS metagenome assembly JACCDO01 (sample SAMN15323440, study PRJNA562643) | freshwater metagenome | isolation source: river surface water | place: USA:Blue River Watershed | collected 2017-08-16 | reverse complement strand
GAAGATGCGCTGGAAAACATCACCCACAGCATTTGCACTTTGGAGTTTGAAGACCAACGCCCCTTTTACGATTGGTTGATGCACAGGTTGTCCGAAAGCGGTTTGATCAACCAACCAGCACCTCGCCAATACGAATTCGCCCGACTCAACCTGACCTACGTCATCACCAGCAAGCGCAAGCTCGCTCAATTGGTCAATGAAGGGCACGTCAGCGGGTGGGACGATCCGCGCATGCCCACCATCGTGGGTTTGCGCCGGCGTGGTTTCACGCCCGAGTCCATTCACCTGTTTGCAGAACGCATTGGCGTGAGCAAAAGCGACAGCTGGATTGATTACAGCGTGCTCGAAGGATGCTTGCGAGAGGACCTGGAAAACAAAGCTCACCGTGGCATGGCTGTTCTTGATCCCGTTGAATTGGTCCTCAGCAATTGGGCCGAAGTATTTGGCTCAGAAGACCACCTTGAAAACTGCAGCCAACCCGCGTTGCCACATTCGGCCCTTTCAGAAGGCCAAACCCCGCCGTCTGATCGAAGCTTCAAGATGGGCAACCGAATCTGGATCGAACGCGAAGACTTTGAGGAACAAGCACCCAAGGGGTACAAGCGCCTTTTCCCGGGCAACGTGGTCAGGCTAAAGGGCGGCTACGTGGTCGAGTGCACGGGTTGTGTGAGAGACAGCAATGGGGTGGTCACGCAAGTCTTGGCCAAAGTGATTCCCAACACCAAGAGTGGCACGCCCGGAGCAGACAGCGTCAAGGCCAAAGCCGCAATCACTTGGGTGAGCGTCGCCGACGGCGCATTGGCTGAGGTACGACTTTATGACCGCCTCTTCTCAGAGGCGCAGCCCGATGCCGGCGGGCGAGACTTTCTCCAAAGCCTCAACCCCTCAAGCCTGAAAACCATTCAAGCCTACGTTGAGCCCTCGCTGGCATTGGCACAGCCTGATCAAAAATTTCAATTTGAGCGACACGGTTACTTTGTTGCAGATCGGGTGGATCACCAAGTTGGCCGACCGGTGTTCAACCGCGTGACGGGCCTCAAAGACAGCTGGGGGCGTTGACATCCAACACAGGGCGTCGTGAGATGACGCCTTGGCCTCCTGTGTGGCCCTTGCCCAGCGCAATGACCTATTGAACAGGGCCCTTGAGGGCTGCCGGAATGGGCAAGGCCAAGACTTGTATGCCCTCTTCTTCCAAGGCTTGTGCCTCTTCACGCGTGGCCTGACCCCGAATGCCTCTGTCTTCAGCTTCACCGTAGTGAATTTTTCTCGCTTCTTCGGTGAAACGTTCGCCCACATCTTCGGTCTGGGCCATGACCTCTTTGACGGCCTTCATCCAAGCAGCCTGCAATTGCTCAGGGCTGATCTGAGCCATATCCATGTGATGGGTCGGTGCAAGCGTTGAGGATTGCTCAGAACTTGCCACTGGGGCATGAGGTTCAGACGCACCCAAATTCAAACGGGGGGCGCTGAGCTTTTTTTCAATTGAACGGCTGGCGCAAATCGGGCAGGTCAATAGACCGCTGGAAAGCTGGCTCTGAAAATCGTCCTCGGAGGCAAACCAGCCTTCGAAGATGTGATCGTGTTCGCAGTGAAGGTCCAGGACTTTCATGCGGAGATTATGTCAGGCATGAATGCCTGCTGTGCTCAAGAGGACAAAGCCTGAACCATGGCGTGTGCACATAGGTTCATCAGTCCGCCAGGCAATATACCCACCACCAACACCATTGCACCATTGAAGGTGAGCAACCACCGCACATCTGCGCCCGCATTCACCGGCGTCGCAGTGATGGGCGTATCGAAGTACATGACCTTGACCACGCGCAGGTAGTAAAACGCACCGATCAGCGACATGAGAACAGCAAATACTGCCAAAGCAATGCTGGGCGCATCGCCGCCAGCGACCAGTGCTTGCAACACCGAAAGCTTGGCCGCAAAGCCCACCATGGGTGGAATGCCAGCCAGTGAGAAAAGGCAAATGGCCATGATGGCAGCAAAGAGCGGGCTGCGTTGGTTGAGGCCGGCGAAGTCGGCAATTTCTTCGCTTTCAAATCCACCACGCGAGAGCAAGAGGATGACACCGAAAGTGGCCAAAGTGGTCAACACATAGCTCACCACATAGAACATGGCTGAGCTGTAGGCATTGGCGGTGTATTCAGGTTGGCCATGAACCACGCCGCTGAGCAAACCAAGCAGCACAAAACCCATTTGTGAGATCGTCGAGAACGCAAGCATGCGTTTGATGTTGGTTTGCGCAATCGCAGCCAGGTTGCCCACCAGCAAGGAAGCCACTGCGAGAACCGTCAACATTTGTTGCCAGTCCAAGGCCATGGGCAAGAGGCCGTCAACGAGAACGCGCATCACCAAACCAAACGCAGCCAGTTTGGGCGCACCGCCAATCATCAGGGTGATGACAGTTGGCGCGCCGTGATAGACATCGGGAACCCACATGTGAAAAGGCACGACACCAAGTTTGAAGGCAAGTCCAGCCACAACGAACACCACACCCAGAACCAGAACTTGAGAATGGATTTGACCGGTTGCGATGGCCTTGAAGACCGTGGGCAAATCAAGGCTACCCGTTGCGCCATACAGCATCGAGATGCCATAGAGCAAGAAACCACTGGCCAATGCGCCCAACACAAAGTACTTCATGGCGGCTTCAGTGGCAACGGCTGAATCGCGGCGCAAGGCCACAAGCGCATAGCTGGTCAACGTGAGCAACTCAAGGCCCAAATAAATGACCAAGAAATTGTTGCCACCGATCATCACGTACATGCCCAGCAAAGCAAACATGGACAAGATGTGCAACTCACCACCGCGCAGCATCTCGCGCTCACGGGCGTAGGTGCGGCCATACACCAGCGTGACCGCCACAGCCAAGGTGGCAAAGCATTTGAGCCAAGCGCCCATGTCGTCGATCACGACGAGACCACCAAACGCATAAATGGTTTGGCCCAGCGTCGCAGACTGTGCAAGGATGACCGCTAGGCCCAGGAGTGAACCCAGGGTGAGGTAGTGGGTCAGGTCGCGACCTGCGGACTTGACGCCCAAGTCGATGAGGGCGATCAAACAGGCCATGACCAGCAAAATGATCTCTGGGTATACAGCCTGCCAAAGTAGAGGTTCAGTCATGATGCGATCCAGTCGTAGGGGCTCGTCATTGGGGCAACTTGGAAACAGACACATGGCGCAGAAGCTCTGCCACGGATGCGTCCATCACGTCGGTAAAGGGCTTGGGATGTATGCCCATCCAAAGCACGGCAATGGCCAGCAAGGCCAGCATGAGGAATTCACGGCCATTGATGTCGGTGAGTTCTTTGACATCGTCATTGGTGACCGGGCCCAGATAAACACGCTTGAACATCCACAAGGTGTAAGCCGCGCCAAAGATCAAGGCAGTGGCCGCACCGAAGCCCAACCAGAAGTTGGCTTTCACGCTGGCCAGAATGACCATCCACTCCCCCACAAAACCGGCGGTGGCGGGCAAACCGCAATTGGCCATCGCGAACAACAGCGCAAACGCGGTGAACTTGGGCATGGTGTTGACCACGCCGCCGTAGCTGGAGATCTGACGCGAATGAACACGGTCGTAGAGCACGCCAATGCAAAGGAACATCGCACCCGATACAAAGCCGTGGGCAATCATTTGCACGATGCCGCCCGCTACGCCAAGGTCATTGAAGATGAAAAAACCCAGCGTCACAAAACCCATGTGTGCGACGGATGAATAAGCCACCAGCTTTTTCATGTCTTGTTGGACCATGGCCACCAATCCCACATAGATCACTGCAATCAGCGACAAGGCAATGATGAGCCAAGCCCATTCGCGGCTGGCATCAGGAACGATGGGCAGAGAGAAGCGCAAGAAGCCGTAAGCACCCAGCTTAAGCATGATGGCGGCCAACACGGCTGAACCACCTGTTGGGGCCTCAACGTGCACATCGGGCAGCCAAGTGTGAACCGGCCACATGGGCACCTTGACCGCAAAAGCCGCAGCGAAGGCAAAGAAGATCAGGGTTTGGACCGACCCAGATAGGGGCAAGCGGTACCAGGTGGCCAAATCAAAGCTGCCGCCCGATTGAATGTATAAGTAGATGAGCGCGACCAGCATCAACAGCGAACCGGCCAAGGTGTAGAGGAAGAACTTGAATGCAGCATAGATCTTGTTCGGCCCACCCCAAATGCCAATGATGAGGTACATCGGGATCAGCGTGGCTTCGAAGAACACATAGAACAACATCGCATCGATGGCGCAAAAAACGCCGATCATGAGCCCACTGAGGATGAGGAAGGCCCCCATGTACTGGTTGACCCTTTCGGTGATCACTTCCCAACCCGCGATCACCACCACCACGGTGATGAAAGCCGTGAGCGGCACAAACCAGAACGACAAACCATCCAAGCCCAGGTGGTAATTCACATTGAAGCGAGCAATCCAGGGGCTGAGCTCGACAAACTGCAAGTCGGCCGTGCCCGTTTGAAACTGGCTCAGCAAAGGCAAGGTGACCAGCAAACCCGCCACTGCACCCAGCAAGGCCAGCCAGCGCGCCGCCCTGAACTGTGATTCATGGCTCAAGGCCAAAACAATGACGCCAGCCACGATTGGCGTCCAGATCGCAAGACTCAACAATCCCATGATGCTTCTCTTTGTGCTTGTCGTTGCAAGGGGCTCATGGATTGAGCCAGACGAACCAGGTCATGAGGACAAAAATGCCCAAGAGCATGACACCAGCATAGTGATACAAATAACCGGATTGCAGGTGTCGAGCAATTGCTGACACCACACCCACCAGTCGCCAAGAACCGTTGACCACTGCGCCATCGATGAGCGCTTGGTCGCCAGCTTTCCACAAGCCTGTGCCCAATGCGCGTGCAAAGCGAGCCAAGATGTGCTCATTGATCCAGTCCATGAAGTATTTGTTTTCAAGCAACTGATGGACCCAGCCAAACGTGTGACGCAAAGTGGCTGGCAATCTCGGGTTGATCATGTAGCAGTAGTACGCGAACGCCACGCCGGACAAAGCCAGGTAGAACGGCAAGCTGGTCAAGCCATGCAAGGCCATGGCCACAGGACCATGGAAGGCATCAGCGAGTTCTTTCATGGCGGGGTGTTTAGCGGCATCCACCACGATGGCGCCATCGAAGAAAGAGCTAAAGAGCATGCCATTCATGGTGAGGTAACCGATCACCACAGAAGGGATGGCCAACAAGACCAAGGGAAGGGTCACGACCCATGGCGACTCATGAGGGTCTCCAGCATGATCACCGTGCCCATGATGGTCATCGTGGTGGGCATCGGGATTGAGATGATGGCGGGGTGCGCCATGGAACACCAAGAAATACATGCGGAAGGAATAGAAGGCCGTCACGAACACACCGCACAACACGGCGAAGTGCGCAAAGCCAGCGCCAGGCAAGTGCGACTCAGCGACCGCCTCAATGATGCTGTCCTTGGAATAAAAGCCCGAGAAGAACGGGGTACCAATCAAAGCCAGCGAACCAAGAAGAGAAGTGATCCAGGTGATGGGCATGAACTTGCGAACACCACCCATCCAGCGGATGTCTTGGTTGTGATGCATGCCCATGATGACCGAGCCTGCTCCCAAGAACAGCAAGGCCTTGAAGAACGCATGGGTCATCAGGTGGAAGACCGCCACCGAGTAAGCCGACGCGCCCAAAGCCACCGTCATGTAACCCAGTTGAGACAAAGTGGAATACGCCACCACACGCTTGATGTCGTTTTGAATGATGCCCAAAAAGCCCATGAACAAGGCAGTGATGGCACCGATCACCAAAATGAAGCTCAGGGCCGCATCCGACATTTCAAACAGAGGCGACATGCGCGAAACCATGAAGATGCCAGCAGTCACCATGGTGGCCGCGTGGATCAGGGCTGAAATGGGTGTTGGGCCTTCCATGGAGTCGGGCAACCACACGTGCAAAGGGAACTGAGCCGATTTGCCCATCGCACCCACAAAGAGCGCAATGCCAGCCACGGTCACCAGCAACCAATCGGTGCCTGGGAAAAGCATGCCAGTCAGTTTGGGTAAACGGGCGAAGACCTCGGTGTAGTTAAGGCTGTTGGTGTAGGCAGCAATCAAACCGATGCCCAATATGAAGCCAAAGTCACCCACCCGGTTGACCAAGAATGCTTTCATGTTGGCAAAGATGGCCGTGGGTTTGTTGAACCAAAAGCCAATCAACAAATATGACACCAGACCCACAGCTTCCCAACCGAAGAAGAGTTGCAGCAAGTTGTTGCTCATCACCAGCATCAGCATGGAGAAAGTGAAGAGCGAGATGTAAGAGAAGAAGCGGTTATAGCCTTCGTCTTCGGCCATGTAGCCAATGGTGTAGATGTGAACCATCAGCGAGACAAAGGTCACCACGCACATCATCATGGCGGTGAGGCCATCGATCATGAACCCGACTTCCATCTTGAGGTCACCGACCACCATCCAGGTGTAGAGCGTCTCATTCAGTCGAGCGCCGTGTTCGATCACCGACCACAATGTGTGGGCTGAAATCACAAAGGCGATCAGAACGCCCAGAATGGTGAGCGAGTGGCAAAAGCGCCGACCCAGTTGGTTACCCGCGAAGCGAGTGCCAAACAGACCTGCGAGGACAGAACCCACGAGCGGTGCCAGCGGCACAGCAAGCAAGGTAGAAGCGTTCAGGGTTTGACTCATGGTGTGCAGTGGCTTTCTGGTTCAGCCTTGAAGCGTGTTGAGTTCATCCACATTGATGCTGCGACGATTGCGAAACAGCAGCACCAGAATGGCCAAGCCGATTGCCGACTCGGCAGCCGCAACCGTGAGGATGAAGAAGACGAAGACCTGACCTTGCATGTCACCAAGAAAATGTGAGAAGGCCACGAAATTCATGTTCACGGCCAGCAGCATGAGTTCGATGGCCATGAGCAAGACGATGAGGTTTTTGCGATTGAGGAAGATCCCCGTGACTGAAAGCGCAAACAAGATGGCGCCCAGAGTGAGGTAGTGTCCCAGCGTGAGGGTCATGATGGATTCTCCTCAGAGTTTTCTTTGGCAGGTGCCGCAGGCTTGACCGGAGCGACCTTAACGATTTCAAGTCGATCCTTGGCGCGCACGCGCACCTGATCGGCCACGTTCTGACCCTTGACATCTTTGCGCTCACGCAGGGTGAGTGCGATCGCAGCCACGATGGCCACGAGCAACAGCACGGCCGCAATTTCGACGGGATAGATGTAGTGGGTGTAAAGCGCAATGCCCAGGCTTTGGGTATTGGAGTCGCCCGCAGCCACCATCGCCACAGGGTTGGGCACCGAGGGCGCAGAGGTTGAGCGGAAGGTGGCCAACAAGACAGCAGCCAGTTCGAGAGCAATCACAGCGCCCAAAGTTGCCGCCAGCGGAAAGTGATTCCAAAAGCCCTTGCGAATTGAATCGATGTTGATGTCCAACATCATGACGACGAACAAGAACAAGACCATCACCGCGCCCACATAAACCAGAACCAAGGTGATGGAGAGGAATTCAGCCTTGAGCAACATCCAAATGCCCGAAGACTGGAAAAAAGCCAGGACCAAGTAAAGCGCAGCATGCACCGGGTTGCGGGCCGTGATCACACGAAATGCCGCAAAGAGCAACACCGCAGAAAAAACATAGAACAGAACGGAGAGGTAGTTCATTCGAGGCCTCAGCGGTATTTGGCATCTGCTGCCTTGTTGGCAGCAATCTGCGTTTCGTAGCGGTCACCCACTGCGAGCAGCATTTCTTTGGTGAAGTAGAGGTCTCCGCGCTTTTCGCCGTGATATTCGAAGACATGGGTTTCGACGATGGAATCCACTGGGCAGCTCTCTTCGCAAAAACCGCAGAAGATGCATTTGGTGAGATCGATGTCGTAACGGGTGGTGCGGCGACTGCCGTCTTCGCGAACCGCCGATTCAATGGAAATCGCCATGGCCGGGCAAACCGCCTCACACAGCTTGCAAGCAATGCAACGCTCTTCACCATTGTCGTAACGGCGAAGGGCATGCAGGCCACGAAAACGCGGGCTGGCTGGTGTTTTCTCTTCGGGGAATTGAATGGTGATCTTGCGCGCAAACAAATAGCGCCCCGTCAGGGCCATGCCCTTGAAGAGCTCCAGCAGCATGAAGCTGGAGAGAAAGTCGCGCAGCGAAAAAGGCAATCGGGTTGCGGTAGTGGTGCTCATCTCAGACTCCGATCATTTCCAGATGTTCCAGGGGGATTGCATCCACAAGCCCACCACGACCAACCACACCAGGGTCACTGGAATGAAGATCTTCCAGCCCAGACGCATGATCTGGTCGTAACGGAGACGGGGGAAGGTTGCGCGGACCCATAAAAAGAGTGTCACGACCACAAAGGTCTTGATGCCCAACCAAATCCAACCAGGAATGAAGGACAAGGCTTCGATGGGGGGCAACCAGCCACCAAGGAACATCAACACAGCCAACATGGAAACCAGAATCATGTTGGCGTACTCAGCCAAGAAGAACATGGCAAAGGCCATGCCCGAATACTCAATCATGTGACCGGCCACGATCTCCGATTCGCCTTCGACCACGTCAAAGGGATGGCGATTGGTTTCGGCCAGGCCAGAGATGAAATAGACCAAGAAGATGGGCAACAAGGGCAACCAATTCCATGACAGGAAAGACAGGCCCATGCTGGCGAATTGGCCTTTGTTCTGGACCATGACGATCTCTGTCATGTTCAAGCTGCCTGTGACCATGAGGACCACCACAAAGCAAAAGCCCATGGCGATTTCATAACTCACCATTTGAGCCGAAGCGCGCATTGCACCGAGGAAGGCGTATTTGGAATTGGATGCCCAGCCCGCAATGATCACGCCATAGACCTCTAGTGAGGTGATGGCCATGAGGAACAAAAGACCTGCGTTCACATTGGCCAAAGCGACCTCGGGGCCAAAGGGCACCACGGCCCAAGCAGCCAAAGCAGGCATGATGGTCATCACCGGGCCCAGCAAGAACAACGAAGTCTGTGCACGAACAGGAAGAATGATTTCCTTGGTCAGCAATTTGAGGGCATCAGCAATCGGTTGCAACAAACCAAAGGGGCCAATCCGGTTGGGTCCTAAGCGAACCTGAGTGAAACCAATGGCCTTGCGCTCCCACAAGGTGAGGTAAGCGACACAACCCATCAGGGGCAACAAGACCGCAACAATCTTGATGAGGTTCCAGAGGATGGGCCAAGCCAGAGTCGTCCACCAAGCTGCGGGCACCAAGCCCAGGCCGAGGTTGTAGATCTCGGTGATCATGATCAGTGTCCTCCCCTGGCATCGGCCGTGTGCTGCAAAGCCGGTGCACGTCGCACCAAACCGTCGAGTTGGTAGATCCCGGCCGTGACGGGTTGTGCATCCACCGGCATGGCATCGATGGCCGCACGGGTGCTGTTCGACAACTTGCTGGCCCAAGACTCGGGCAATGCCTGCGTACGAACCTGCTCGACGGAGTCAAAGTCAAAACCTGGCAAACCCAAGAGGTTGCCCAAAACGCGCAAGACCTTCCAAGCGGGTCGCGTGTCGCCCAAGGGGCGAACCACGCCGTGGAAAGACTGTGCACGACCTTCGGTGTTGATGAAAGTACCAGCGGTTTCGGTGAAGGGCGAAATTGGCAACATCACATCGGCCACATCGGCGTTGGCCTTGAAGGGCGACAAACTCACCACCATGCCCGCTTGCGCCAAACCACTTGCAGGCGCTGCGGTGTCGAGTCCAGGCTCAACATGGAGCAAGAACACAGCCTTGAGCGCGCCAGCTTGGAGCATTTGCGATGCTGTCTTGCCCTTGGAACCAGGGCGAGCACCCACCACTTGAGCACCGACGGTGTTGGCGGCTTCACCCAAGTAACCGTATCGGGCGCCTGTTTGTTCGGCAATCCATTGCGCCAAGGCCAACAAGCTGGAGGCACGCACATGGTGTGCAGCCGCGTTGCCCAACAAAATCGCTTTGTGGTCACCTGAACACAAAGATTGAGCAATCGCTTTGGCAGTGTCATTGCTGCTGGCTTGAACGGGGGCTTGCACACCTTTGATCTCGGCCACGGCTTGCGCAACGCTGGCCAATGCCTGAACCCACTCACCAGCAGGGGCGACCATGGTTGAACGAACCGGCATGGCCCAATCATGCGCCTGCGAATTGAGGGCATGAACTTGAGCGCCGCGACGAGCGGCCTGGCGGATGCGTTGAGCCATCAAAGGCTGGTCTTTGCGCAAATGACCGCCCACCACCAGCACACGCTGCAAGGTGGAGAGATCGGCCAAGGGCATGCCCAACCAACGAACACCTTCATTCGTATCGGCCTCGGCGGCGCGCAAGCGGGCATCGATGTTGTCGCTCCCCAAAGCACGCATCAGGTGCTGCATCAGGTAAAGCTCTTCGACCGTGCTGTGCGGGCTGACCAATGCACCAATGGCCGATACGCCATGCTCATGATGGACATCCTGCAAACCCCTCACCACGTAATCGAGTGCGGTACTCCAATCGGATTCAATCCACTGACCACCTTGTTTGATCATGGGGCGAGTCAGTCGTTCCTCGCCATTGAGCGCTTCATAGGAGAAGCGATCACGGTCAGCAATCCAGCATTCATTGACCGCTTCGTTTTCATAGGGAACGACGCGCATGACTTGATGATTTTTGACCTGAACGATCAGGTTGGCACCGGTGGCATCGTGCGGGCTCACCGATTTGCGACGACCCAGCTCCCAAGTGCGGGCCTGATAGCGAAAAGGCTTGGAGGTCAACGCACCCACTGGGCAAACGTCGATCATGTTGCCCGAGAGTTCGGAGTCCACTGTCTGACCCACAAAGGATTCGATTTCAGAATGTTCGCCACGGTGGGACATGCCCAACTCCATGACGCCAGCAATTTCCTGGCCGAAGCGCACACATCGCGTGCAGTGAATGCAACGGCTCATCTCTTCCATGCTGATGAGTGGGCCTACGTCTTTGTGGAAGACCACGCGCTTTTCTTCTTCGTAGCGAGAGGCGCCGCCGCCATAGCCCACAGCCAAATCTTGGAGTTGGCATTCACCGCCCTGGTCGCAAATCGGGCAATCCAGCGGATGGTTGATGAGCAAAAATTCCATCACCGACTTTTGCGCTTTGGTGGCGCGATCGGATTGGGTGCGAACCACCATGCCTTGGGTCACTGGCGTGGCGCAAGCCGGCAATGCCTTGGGGGCTTTTTCCACATCCACCAAACACATGCGGCAATTGGCCGCAATGGACAGCTTCTTGTGATAGCAGAAGTGGGGAATGAATGTGCCGATTTTTTCTGCGGCATGCATGACCATGCTGCCTTCGGACACTTCGACCTTGCGGCCATCAATTTCGATTTCAACCATGATTCGTCATCCGATCAAACATAGGCCGGGACCATGCAGGTCTTGTGAGCGATGTGATGCTCGAACTCGTGACGGAAATGTTTGATCATTCCGCGCACAGGCATGGCAGCCGCATCACCCAGCGCACAGATTGTTCGCCCCATGATGTTTTCTGCCACGTTGTCCAGCACAGCCAGGTCGCTTTCGCGGCCTTGTCCGTTTTCAATGCGATCGACCATGCGCCACAACCAGCCCGTGCCTTCACGGCATGGCGTGCACTGGCCACAGGATTCGTGCATGTAGAAATAGGACAGGCGCTGCAGGCTCTTGACCATGCAACGCGAATCGTCCATGACGATCACCGCGCCCGAGCCCAGCATGGAACCTGCTTTGGCAATGCTGTCGTAATCCATGGTGCAGTCCATCATGATTGATGCGGGCAGCACAGGCGCAGAGGAACCTCCAGGGATCACGGCCTTGAGCTGGCGACCACTTCGCACACCGCCTGCGAGTTCAAGCAACTTGGCAAAGGGCGTGCCCATGGGAATTTCGTAGTTGCCCGGACGCTCAACGTCTCCGCTCACCGAGAAAATTTTGGTGCCGCCGTTGTTGGGCTTGCCACAAGCTAGATAGGCCTCGCCACCATTGCGGATGATCCAGGGAACTGCCGCAAAGGTTTCGGTGTTATTGATGGTGGTGGGCTTGCCATAAAGGCCAAAGCTTGCCGGGAAAGGGGGCTTGAACCGGGGCTGACCTTTTTTGCCTTCCAAAGATTCGAGCAAGGCCGTTTCTTCGCCACAAATGTAGGCACCAAAACCATGCGCCGCGTGCAACTGAAAGCTGAAGTTGGAGCCCATGATGTTCTGGCCCAGATAGCCAGCCGCACGGGCTTCTTCCAGCGCAGCCTCAAACCGCTCGTAGGCTTGAAAGATTTCACCGTGAATGTAGTTGTAGCCCACCGTGATGCCCATGGCGTAGGCAGCAATCGCCATGCCTTCGATCACGATGTGCGGGTTGTGCATGAGGATCTCGCGGTCCTTGCAAGTGCCAGGCTCTCCTTCGTCTGAATTGCAGACCAGGTATTTTTGCCCTGGGAACTGGCGCGGCATGAAGCTCCACTTGAGGCCAGTCGGAAAACCAGCACCACCGCGACCACGAAGACCTGAGGCCTTCACGGTGGCAATGACTTCGTCGGCAGTCAGTCCTGCACCCGAATCTTTGCCTAGGATTTTTTTGAGGGCCGAATAGCCACCGCGGGCTTCGTAATCTTTGAGGCTCCAGTTACCGCCATTGAGGCCCGCATAAATTTGCGGCTCAATGTGGCGATTGTGGAAACACGTGCTCTGTCCATCAGCCCTGAACGTGGCGAGGACTTCGTTGAGGTTCATCACACTCATTGGGCGCCTCCTTGCTTGCGCAAGATACCGATGAGGTCGTTCAAGCGTTCGTGGGACATGAAGCTGCACATGGTGCGGTCGTTGACCAAGGCCACCGGTGCATCGGCACAAGCGCCCATGCACTCACTGGGTTGAACCGTGAACATGCCATCGGCAGATGTGCCTCCGGACTCAACCCCGAGTTGGGTGCACACGTGCTCCAGAGCGGCCTGACCTCCACGCAACTGACATGGCAAGTTGGTGCAGACGTTGATCTTGAAGCGTCCCAAGGGCTCTTGGTTGTACATGTTGTAGAAGGTGGTGACCTCATGCACCGCCATGGGGGCCATGCCCAAATACTGGGCCAAGGCCAACTCGCTCTCATGGCTCACATGACCCATCTCTTGTTGGATGATGGACAAACAAGCCATGACCGCGGATTGCTTTTGATCGGCAGGGTATTTGGCCACTTCGCGATCGAACCTGGCCAGTGTGGCTGGTGCGAATTCAATGGCCTGCAATTGGGCAGGATGGGTGGCGGCATTCATCGGTCGATTTCCCCAAACACAATGTCCATGGTGCCAATGATGGCGACTGCGTCTGCAATCATGTGGCCGCGTGTCAGTTCGTCCATCGCAGCCAAGTGTGAAAAACCGGGCGCACGGATCTTGAGGCGATAAGGCTTGTTGGCACCATCGCTCACCAGGTAGATGCCGAACTCGCCCTTGGGATGCTCGACGGCAGCATAGGCCTCGCCTTCGGGCACATGAAAACCTTCGGTGAACAACTTAAAGTGGTGGATCAACTCTTCCATGCTGGACTTCATGTCCTCGCGGCTGGGAGGGGCCACTTTGTGGTTGTCGGTGATGACTGGACCAGGGTTGGCACGCAACCATTTCACACATTGCTGAATGATTCGGTTGGATTGGCGCATTTCTTCCACGCGGACCAAGTAACGGTCGTAGCAGTCGCCGTTCTTGCCGATGGGAATGTCGAAATCCATTTGGTCGTAAACGTCGTAAGGCTGATGCTTGCGCAAATCCCAAACCACGCCAGAACCCCTGAGCATGGCGCCCGTGAAACCCAAGTTCAAGGCCCGCTCGGGCGTGACCACGCCAATGCCCACTGTGCGTTGTTTCCAGATGCGGTTGTCAGTGAGCAAGGTTTCGTACTCATCGACCAGTTTGGGGAAGCGGTTGGTGAAGTCTTCGATGAAGTCCAGCAAAGAGCCCTGACGGTTTTCGTTGAGACGGGCGATCGCCTGGGCGTTCTTGATGCGTGAAACCTGGTACTGGGGCATGGTGTCGGGCAGATCCCGATAAACGCCGCCGGGACGGAAATACGCAGCGTGCATGCGCGCACCTGATACGGCTTCGTACATGTCGAACAAATCCTCGCGCTCACGGAAGCAATAAATGAGGATGTTCATCGCGCCGCAGTCAAAACCGTGGCACCCCAACCAAAGCAAGTGATTGAGCAAGCGGGTGATCTCGGCATACATCACGCGGATGTATTGAGCCCGCACAGGCACCTCGATGCCCATGAGTTTTTCAATCGCCAAGCAGTAGGCGTGCTCATTGCACATCATGGAGACGTAATCGAGTCGGTCCATGTAGGGCAAGGATTGAATGTAGGTCTTGGTCTCAGCCAGTTTTTCGGTGGCTCGGTGCAAGAGGCCAATGTGGGGATCAGCGCGCTGGATGACTTCGCCATCGAGTTCAAGCACCAATCGCAAAACGCCGTGTGCAGCGGGGTGCTGCGGTCCAAAATTCAGGGTGTAGTTTTTGATGTCAGCCATGATTCACCCTTTCAATGCAGACCGCCGTAGTGCTCTTCGCGAATGATTCGCGGTGTGATTTCTCTCGGCTCAATCGTGACCGGTTGATAAATCACACGCTGCTGCTCTTCGTCGTAGCGCATTTCGACATGGCCAGAGACCGGGAAGTCTTTGCGGAATGGATGACCAATGAAGCCGTAATCGGTCAGGATGCGACGCAAGTCTTCGTGGCCATCGAAAACGATGCCGTAAAGGTCAAAGGCTTCGCGCTCGTACCAGTTGGCCGCATTCCAAACGCCATTGACCGAGGGCACCACTGGCCACTCATCGTCTTCAGCAAAGAAGCGAACCCTCAACCGCCAGTTGCGCGAGACTGAAAGCAAATGCAACACGACGGCATAGCGCTGGCCTTGAGCCATCTCGCTGGCACCGTCTTTGTAGGCGCTGTAGTCCATGCCGCACAAATCGATGAGTTGTTCGAACTGCAGGCTGGTGTCGTCACGCAATCGCAAGGCCACTCGTTCGATGTCTTTGGCGCTCACGGTCAGCGTGCATTCGCCACGATCGATCACGATGAGCTTGGCCGCATCGCCGAGTGCAGCTTGCAGGGCTTGTTCAAGTTCTTGAAGGGTTTGAGGCATTGCGACTTCCTTGGGGCTAAGCACCAGTGGCTCAGCGTGCAATCGTGTTTTCGCGGCGGATTTTGTTTTGCAGTTGCAAGATGCCGTAGAGCAAAGCTTCCGCAGTGGGCGGGCAACCAGGCACGTAGACATCGACAGGCACGATGCGATCGCACCCACGCACGACGGAATAGCTGTAGTGGTAGTACCCACCGCCATTGGCACAAGAACCCATGGAGAGCACCCAACGGGGCTCAGACATTTGGTCGTACACCTTGCGAAGCGCAGGCGCCATCTTGTTGCACAGGGTACCTGCCACGATCATGAGGTCCGACTGTCGAGGGCTGGGCCTGAACAACATGCCAAAGCGGTCAATGTCGTAACGGGCTGCACCCGCGTGCATCATTTCAACTGCACAACACGCCAAACCAAAAGTCATGGGCCACAAGGAGCCAGTTTTAGCCCAGTTCACCACTGTGTCGTAGGAAGTGGTGATGAAACCTTCTTTGAATACGCCATCAAGAGACATGCGTCACTCCCAATCCAAAGCGCCTTTTTTCCACTCGTAAGCAAAGCCCACGACCAGAATGGCGAGAAAAATCATCACAGACCAAAAACCCAAACTGCCGATTTGCTTGAGCGACACGGCCCAAGGGAACAGAAAAGCAATTTCGAGGTCAAAAAGAATAAAGAGGATGGCGACCAAGTAATAGCGCACATCGAATTTCATGCGGGCATCTTCAAAGGCTTCAAAGCCGCATTCATAGGGGGAAGTTTTGGCCGCATCGGGATGTCGCGGGCCAAGCAGAAAACCAAGCACCTGAGGGGCAACCCCCACAGCCAATCCAACGAGGATGAACAAAAGGACGGGGAGGTAGTTTTCAAGACTCATGGGCAACCTTTGCTTTGAAGCGTCGATCCCCTGCAACTTGAGTTTGCCCTATGGGTAAACCCGATTTTTGGTGCCGTCGGCGAGACTCGAACTCGCACAGCTTTCGCCACTACCCCCTCAAGATAGCGTGTCTACCAATTTCACCACGACGGCATTGCAGAGTGATGAACACCTGGCAAGTGACCAAGCGTTCGACAGCTCATGAGTTTACTCTGATTCCCCCCTCACTTTGAGGGAATCTGGTTCACAGGTGAACCACCTGAACCGGAACTGACAGGCGCTGAGCCAGCAGGTGCATCAGGCACAGGCGCACCGGCCGACGAACCCGCTGCGGGCTGGGCTGGTGCCGCCGGCTGAACCACTTTGTCCAGCACAGAACCCGTGCTAGCGGGGCGCACATTCCCCAAAAAGGCAAGGCCCAAAGTGCAAGTGAAGAAAATGGCGGCGAGGACAGCCGTTGAGCGCGAGAGGAAGTTGGCTCCGCCCGATGCACCAAAGAGGCTACCCGAGCTGCCACTGCCAAAGGCGGCGCCCATGTCGGCCCCCTTGCCATGCTGGACCAAGATCAGACCGATCATGGCCAGAGCGCTCAGCACCTGAACCACCACAAGAATTTTTTGAAGCCAAATCATTGGGAATCCTTTTATCCATCAGGCCGCATGGGCCTGAGCCGTACGGATCATTTGCAAAAAGTCGTTTGCCTTGAGCGAAGCACCGCCCACCAGACCACCGTCAATATCGGGTTGGGCCATCAGGTCGGCTGCATTGGCTGCATTCATGCTGCCACCATACAAGATCGTCATGCGGTCAGCGTGATCGGTGGCGGCACGAAGCTGAGCGCGCAGCACCGCATGAACCGCTTGCGCCTGTTCAGGTGTCGCCGTTTTACCGGTGCCAATCGCCCAAACAGGCTCGTAGGCCACAACCAGTTCGCTGGCGCAATGGCCCACCACATGGATCACAGCCGCCAGTTGCCGCTTGACCACCGATTCGGTCTGCCCTGCTTCACGCTCTGCCAAGGTTTCACCCACACACACGATGGGGGTGATGCCATGGGCCAAAGCTTGCTTGGCTTTGCTAGCCACCAGCTCATCGGTCTCGGCATGGTATTGGCGGCGCTCCGAATGACCCACCAACACATGGGTCACTGCAAAGTCTTTCAGCATGCCGGCCGACACTTCGCCGGTGAAAGCCCCTTGTTCGTGAACCGACAGATCTTGTGCACCCCAAATCCAGCCGCTGCCCTGCCACTCGGACTGAGCTTGCGCGAGATAGGGGGAAGGCACGCAGGCCCCCATGCGCACCCCACTGCTGGAAGAAAGGCCAGTACGAAGGGCGCGCATCAGATCCTGATTGGCTTGCCATCCACCGTTCATCTTCCAGTTGCCCATCATCATGGGCTTGCGGTTTGCGCTCATGAGGCCTTGCTTTCCATCACTGAGCGGAGTGGCCTGCGTCGTCTGAAGGGGCAGCAGGCGCGTGACTTGCAGCTTCAGGTGCGGGTTCGGCAGCAGGCCGATCAAGCAAAGCCTTCATTGACAGCTTGACGCGACCTTTTTCATCGGTCTCCAGCACTTTGACGCGCACCACCTGGCCCTCCGCGAGGACATCGGTGACTTTGCCAATTCGCTCGTGGCTGATCTGGCTGATGTGCAAGAGTCCATCTTTACCGGGCAGCAGGTTGACCAGCGCGCCGAAATCCAAAATCTTGGTGATGGGGCCTTCATAAATCTTGCCCACCTCCACTTCAGCCGTGATTTCCTCGATGCGGCGTTTGGCTTCATCGGCACGGGCTGAGTCGGTTGCTGCAATGGTGATGGTTCCGTCTTCGGCGATGTCGATCTGAGTGCCCGTCTCTTCGGTCAGTGCACGGATGGTGGCACCGCCCTTGCCGATCACGTCACGGATTTTTTCCGGATTGATTTTGAGGGTGTAGAGCTTAGGCGCAAATGCGCTCACTTCGGTGTTGGCCACGCTCATGGCGTCTTGCATTTTGCCGAGGATGTGCATGCGCGCTTCTTTGGCTTGCGCCAGGGCAACTTGCATGATCTCTTGGGTGATGCCCTGGATCTTGATGTCCATTTGCAAGGCGGTGATGCCATTGGTGGTGCCAGCCACTTTGAAATCCATGTCGCCCAAATGATCTTCATCGCCGAGGATGTCGGTCAGCACGGCAAAGCGGTTACCTTCCTTGATGAGGCCCATGGCGATGCCGGCCACATGGGCCTTCATGGGAACGCCAGCGTCCATCAGGGACAAGCAGCCGCCGCACACCGAAGCCATGGAGGATGAGCCATTGGATTCGGTGATTTCTGACACCACACGCAAGGTGTAGGGGAACTCTTCTTTGCTGGGCAAGCAAGCCACCAAGGCGCGCTTGGCGAGCCGGCCGTGGCCAATTTCGCGGCGCTTGGTTGAGCCCATGCGACCCACTTCGCCGGTCGCAAAGGGAGGCATGTTGTAGTGGAAGAGGAATCGATCTTCGAACTCGCCAGCGAGGGCATCGATGCGCTGTGCGTCGCGCTCGGTACCAAGGGTGGTGATCACCAAGGCCTGGGTTTCGCCACGGGTGAACAGGGCTGAGCCGTGGGTGCGGGGCAAAACGCCAGTGCGGATTTCGATGGGACGAACGGTGCGGGTGTCACGGCCGTCGATGCGGGGCTCGCCCGAAAGGATCTGACCACGGACGATGCGGGCTTCGATTTCAAAAAGAAGGCTATCGACCTTGACAGGATCAAACTCAAGGCCTTGCTGGCCCAAGCCCGCTTTGACAGCCTCGTAGGCGGTGCGACAAGCCTGAGTACGAGCTTGTTTGTTGCGCAACTGATAAGCCTCGCGCAAAGGCGTTTCAGCCAAGGCATTGACCTTGGCTTCGAAGTCGACATCGCGGGCAGGCGCTTGCCAATCCCACACGGGCTTGCCGGCTTCACGGACCAATTCGTGGATGGCATCAATGGCAATCTTGCCTTGCTGATGGCCAAAAACCACAGCGCCAAGCATCACGTCTTCGGGCAATTCGAGGGCTTCGGATTCCACCATGAGCACGGCCGATTCGGTACCAGCGACCACGAGGTCCATCTGGCTGTCCTTGCGCTGGGTCTGGCCAGGGTTGAGGACATATTCGCCATTGACGTAACCCACGCGGGCGGCACCAATTGGGCCGTTGAAAGGAATGCCAGAAACACCAAGCGCAGCAGAGACTGCAATCAGTGCAGCGATGTCAGCATCGACTTCTGGGTTCAAAGAGATGGTGTGCACGACCACATGCACTTCGTTGAAGAATCCCTCGGGGAACAAGGGACGGATGGGACGGTCGATCAGGCGACTGGTCAGGGTTTCGAGTTCGCTGGGCTTGGCTTCACGCTTGAAGAAGCTGCGAGGGATGCGGCCTGCGGCATAGGTTTTCTCGATGTAGTCCACGGTCAGGGGGAAAAAGTCTTGACCTGGCTTTGCAGACTTGGAACCCACGACGGTGGCCAACACCACGGTGTCGTCCATGTTGAGCAGCACAGCGCCGCTGGCTTGACGAGCGATTTCGCCGGTTTCCATGGTGACCGTGTGCTGGCCCCACTGGAAGGTTTTGGTGACTTTATTGAACAGGCTCATGAGAGCTCCTTAACGTGTGAATGAATGCACGCCCTAAGCGTGTGGGGCTGACTCACAGAACACGATGCCATTCCAGCAAACCAGAGGGGGGTCCCCTATGTGGGTTGGTGGAATGACACAGCTTCGCTCCATGACATCCGGCGCCCTTGGTGGCCCCTGATCAAGGCCGGGAAATTCAACCCAGCCTTGCCGGAGCCAGCAGAATCACTTGCGCAAGCCGAGCTTGTTGATCAGCGCGGTGTAACGGTCAGCGTCCTTGTCTTTGAGGTAGTCGAGCAGTTTGCGGCGACGGCTCACCATGCGCAACAGACCACGACGACCATGATGGTCTTTGTTGTTGGCTTTGAAGTGAGGGGTGAGTTCGTTGATGCGAGCGGTGAGCAATGCCACCTGAACTTCAGGGCTGCCCGTGTCGTTGGCGCCACGAGCATGCTCGCGGACCACATCGGCTTTGACGATGGTCATGATGATTTCCTTGAATGTTTGACTTGCGTTGCCAGCCGGAAATGCCAGACAACGTGCGGCTTTTCAAATGAAAAGTGCGCGGATTATAGGCCCAGCCAGCCTTGTAGCCTGGATACGCCCTGCTGCAAGCGTCCCAGGTCTTGGGTGGCAAAGCACCAGCGCAGCCAACCCGAAGATTGAGCACCAAAAGCCTCACCCGGGGCCAAACCCAGCCCAGCCTCTTTCACCAGGCGCTTGGCCACATCCAGCCCATCGGCATGACCCGGAATGCAGAAAAAAGCATACAAACCCGCAGCAGGCGTGGCGACGTGCAGACCAGGCAACGCATTCAAGGCAGGCACCAAGGTATCTCGGCACTGGCGCAAATGGTTGCGGGTTGACGAGACCAACTCGCTGCGCCGAGACAAAGCGGCCAAACCAGCACGTTGCACAAACACGCTCAGGCATGAAGTGTTGAATTCAATGAGTTTGCCCACTTGCTCGGTCAGCGATTCGGGCAAAACCAACCAACCCAAACGCCAGCCCGTCATCCAGAATGATTTGGAAAAGCTGCCCACCACGATCAAACGGTCATCGGCTTGGGCGAGGTCCAAAAAGCTGGGTGCACAGCCGTTGTCGGTGTGGTCGTAATAAAGATGGCTGTACACCTCGTCCGACAAAATCCAAATGCCGTGCTGGCGACAGTGGGCAAGCAAACGAGCCTGCTCTTCGCGCTTCAAAGTCCACCCGGTGGGGTTATTGGGGGCATTCACAATGAGCAAACGGGTGTCACTTCCCAGCTGGGCAATCAAGGCGTCGACATCCAAGGTCCAAGCATGGTCCTTGACCACCAGGCCGTGCATTTCAAGCTTGGCGCCCAATATGAGCGCCTGAGCGGGCAAGTTCGGCCAAACAGGCGCCACGCACACCACTTTGTCACCAGGGTCCACCAATGTTTGAACCGCAACCATCAGGGCACTGACGCCGCCAGAGGTCATCGCAATGCGAGATGCATTGACCTTGCCATGCTGTTCGGTGAGCATGTCTGCAATGGCCTGTCTCAACTCGGGCAGCCCCAAGTTGTGGCTGTAAAAAGTTTCTCCGCGCTCCAAGGACTCCACTGCAGCTTGACGGACAAAGTCGGGCGTGACCACATCGCCCTCGCCAAACCAAAAAGCCAGCACATCGTTGCGACCCATGCCCGCGTTGGCAACCTCTCTGATTTTGGAAGCTTCCAATTCATGCACGGCTTGTCTCATGGTTTCACTCCTTGGCCGTGAGCGGCCATCTTGGTTTGACATCGAAGGCACCAGGCCTCTCTAGAGAGGCCACCTCGGCTTGCAAACGCATGGCTGCAGCCAGCGCAATCATGGCACCGTTGTCGGTGCACCAGGAAAGCTCGGGGAAATGCAAGGCCACACCGTACTGAGCGCAGGCCTTGGCCAATTGTTCGCGCAATTTGGCATTGGCCCCCACCCCGCCCGCCACAACCAAACGCTTCATGCCCGTTTGATCCAATGCCATCATGGATTTACGCACCAGCACTTCCACAATCGCTGCTTGAGTGCTCGCCGCAAGATCGGGCCCATGGTCCACGGCCGACTCGCCTAATTTGCGTATCTGGGTCCAGACCGCCGTCTTGAGGCCAGCAAAAGAAAAATTCAGATCCCCGCTGTGCAACAAAGGCCGAGGAAAGGCAAACGCAGCAGGGTCACCGCCCTGCGCCAGCCTCGACAAGGCGGCGCCACCTGGATAGTCCAGTCCCATGAGTTTGGCCGTTTTGTCAAACGCTTCTCCTGCAGCATCGTCAATCGATTCGCCCAGACATTCGTAATGACCCACGGATTGGACAGCCATCAGTTGGGTGTGCCCCCCCGAAACCAACAAGGCCACAAACGGAAATTGAGGGCGCTGCTCGCTGAGGAATGGCGACAACAAATGGCCTTCGAGGTGGTGAACGCCCAGCACTGGACGGTTCAAAGCCAGTGCAAGCCCTTGTGCCAAAGAAGCACCCACCAATAGCGCACCTGCTAAACCCGGCCCACGGGTATAGGCCACCACATCGATGCTTTCAAGTTTGGTCTTGCTCTGATCGAGTACAGAACGCACCAGTGGAATGACGCGCTGGATGTGGTCGCGGCTGGCGAGCTCAGGCACCACGCCGCCGTAATCGCGGTGCATCGCCACTTGGGAATGCAGGGCGTGTCCGAGCAAACGCGGTATCTGGGGCGACTGGAGTGGCTTGCGTGACTCGGAAAAATCGGATGAGGTCGCTTCATAAGCAACCAGCGCCACGCCGGTTTCATCGCATGAACTCTCAATGCCTAGGACTTGCATGGGCATCAGTGTAGGGCCTGAACATTCAGCCATGCCAAAATCCCAGGCTTTCAATGCTTCAAACCGAGTAGTCACCATGGACGCTGAAACCATCAACCAGATTGGCTCAACCCTGCAGGACTTGCACAACCGTGTGCAAGACCTTCGGAGGTATCTTTGACTACGATGCCAAAGCCGATCGCTTACGCACCGTCAACGCCGCTTTAGAAGATCCAGCCGTCTGGAACGATCCGAAAAAGGCGCAAGAACTGGGCAAAGAAAAGCGAGCGCTCGACGACATCGTGGGTGTGATCGATCGCTTGGAATCGGAAATCAGCGACAACCTTGAACTCTTTGAGATGAGCAAGGAAGATTCGGACGAAGCGGGTCTGCTCACCATTTCGGAAGACACCCAGCGCATCACGGCTTCGGTGGAACAACTCGAATTTCGAAGGATGTTCAACCAACCTGCCGACCCCAGCAATGCCTTTCTCGACATTCAAGCCGGTGCAGGTGGAACCGAGGCCTGCGACTGGGCATCCATGTTGTTGCGTCAATACCTGAAATATGCTGAACGCAAAGGTTTCAAGGCCACCTTGGAAGACGAATCGCCGGGCGATGTGGCGGGCATCAAAGGGGCCACCATCAAGATCGAAGGCGAATACGCCTATGGCCTTTTGCGCACCGAAACCGGCGTTCACCGTTTGGTACGCAAATCCCCGTTTGATTCATCGGGTGGTCGCCACACCAGTTTTGCCAGCATCTTTGTTTATCCCGAAATCGATGACTCCATCGAGATCGACATCAACCCTGCCGATGTGCGCGTTGACACCTATCGCGCCAGCGGTGCCGGTGGACAGCACATCAATAAAACCGACTCTGCGGTTCGCCTCACTCACGTGCCTACTGGCATCGTGGTGCAATGTCAGGACAGTCGAAGCCAGCACAGCAATCGCGATGTCGCTTGGCGCAGACTTCGCTCCAGGCTTTACGACCACGAAATGAAAAAGCGAATGGCCGAACAGCAAAAACTAGAAGACACCAAAACCGATGTGGGCTGGGGTCATCAGATTCGCAGTTATGTGCTGGACCAAAGTCGCATCAAAGATTTGCGAACCAACCTTGAGATCTCCAATACCCAAAAGGTGCTCGACGGCGATCTGGACGCATTCATCGAGGCCTCTCTCAAACATGGGGTTTGATCCCCAATTCACTCTCAGGGAGTTACAACATGGCTCGTGAAGGCAATTCAACCGTGGTTCACCGCAGCGACTACAGCCCAACGCCCTTTTGGGTGGAAGACGTTCATCTGACCTTTGATCTGGACGAAAGCAAGACCCGTGTACTCAATGTCATGCGGATCAGGCGCAATCCTGCACTGCCCGCTCAAGCCCTCAGGCTTGACGGTGAAGAACTGAACTTGGCCCGTGTGTTGGTCAATGGTCAGGGCACCAGTTTTCGCATGGACAACAACCAGCTTGTTTTGGAAAACCTGCCAGAAGACCATGAGGCGTTTGAACTGGAAATCTTCACCACCTGCAACCCCAGCAAGAACACCCAGCTCAATGGGCTTTATGTCAGCCAAGGCTCGTTCTTCACCCAATGCGAAGCCCAGGGCTTTCGGCGAATCACGTATTTCTTGGATCGCCCCGATGTGATGGCCACCTACACGGTGACCCTTCGTGCCGACAAACAGCGTTTTCCAGTTTTGCTCAGCAATGGCAATTTGCTGGAGCAAAAGGATCTAGCCGATGGCCGTCATCAAGCCGTGTGGCATGACCCCTTCAAAAAGCCCTGCTATTTGTTTGCCTTGGTCGCTGGCGTGTTCGTTTGCCGAGAACAACGCATCATCGATGGTTCTGGCCAAACGCGCTTGCTGCAGGTCTATGTGCGCTCTGGCGATCTCGACAAAACCGAGCACGCGATGAAGTCCCTCATGGCCAGCATCGCCTGGGATGAAACCCGTTTTAGCCTGCCCTTGGATTTGGACCGATTCATGATTGTGGCCACCTCGGACTTCAACATGGGCGCCATGGAAAACAAGGGCTTGAACATCTTCAACACCAAGTATGTGTTGGCCTCCCCTGCAACGGCCACCGACTCTGATTACGCGCACATCGAAAGCGTGGTGGCGCACGAGTATTTCCACAATTGGACTGGCAATCGGGTGACCTGTCGCGATTGGTTCCAACTCTCGCTCAAAGAAGGGCTGACCGTTTTTCGCGATCAGGAGTTCAGCCAAGACATGGCAGGCTCATCCTCAGCGCGCGCGGTCAAGCGCATTGAAGACGTGCGTCTGTTGCGCTCGGTTCAGTTTCCTGAAGATGCAGGCCCAATGGCTCATCCAGTTCGCCCCGATAGCTATCTGGAAATCAACAACTTTTACACGGTCACCATTTACGAAAAAGGGGCCGAGGTGGTCCGCATGATGCAAACCCTGGTGGGCCGAGAAGGGTTTGCCAAAGGATTGAGTCTTTACTTCGAGCGCCACGACGGTCAAGCCGTGACCTGCGACGACTTCTTGCAAGCCATTGCTGACGCCAACCCGAACACCGAACTGGATCGCCACCGCGATGCCTTTTTGCGTTGGTATTCACAAGCCGGAACACCGGTGCTGAAACTGCAAGCCCATTACGACGCTCCATCGCAACGCTTGGACATCCATGCCAGTCAGGACATGGGGGGCATGACCCGCCCCAGTGCGAACCAAGCTTTTGTGATCCCGGTGCTCATGGGTTTACTGGACGAGCATGGCCAAGAAATGGTGCCCACGCAGTTGCGGGTGCTGACACAGACCGAGGCCCACTGGACTTTTGAGGGCATCTCCAAGCCACCGATTGTTTCAGCATTGCGTGGATTCAGTGCACCCGTCTTGCTCGAACTCGATCAGGACGAACACGAATGGCTCACGCTCATGGCGCATGACACCGATCCCTTCAACCGGTGGGAAGCAGCTCAGCGTTTACTCAACCAAGCGGCCCATCGCGCCATCAGCGATCAGACCACCAATGATGTGATTTCACCTGAGCTCATTCAGGCCCTGCGAACAGTACTTCGCCACCCCGAACTGGACGCTGCGTTCAAAGAGCTGATGCTCACTTTGCCGTCCGAATCCATCATGGCCGAGCAGCTCGAAACCGTTGACCCGCAATGGGTGCATCGGGTGAGGGAAAGCATGCGGCTTCAACTGGCATTGGCGCTTGAAGCCGATTGGGAATGGGCGTTGAATCATCATCAAGCGCACGGCCCTTATCAGCCCAACGCACACGACAGCGGACAACGCGCTTTGAACGCTTTGGCGCTCTTGCATTTGTGCCTGGCCGACGCCCACCGTGGCTCTAACCACTGGGCTCATCACGCCATGGCGCGCTTCCATGCGGCAAGCAACATGACCGACAGATTGGGTGCGCTCAATGCCTTGATGACCAGCGACCACGCAATGGCAAGCGATGCACTGAGCTCATTCCACCAGCGCTTTGTCCATGAAGACCTGGTCATCGACAAATGGTTTGCCTTGCAGGCCATGTCCTCCAGCAAGCCCGAAGCTTCCTTGGACAAGGTCAAGCAGTTGATGCGCCATCCCGACTTCAACTTGCGCAACCCCAACCGCGCGCGCAGTCTGATCTTCAGTTTTTGCCAAGGCAATCCCTCTGGCTTTCATCGACTCGATGCAGCGGGATATGTGTTTTGGAGCGAACAGGTTTTGGCCCTCGATGCCATCAACCCCCAAGTGGCCGCTCGACTCGCTAGAGCGCTCGACCGGTGGCGCAAACTCGCACCGGCATATCGGGTTGCCGCTCAAGAGGCTTTGCAACGGGTTGCCGCCAACACCACACTCAGCAATGACGTCCGAGAAATCGTGACCCATGCCCTCCAATCTGGAACCCAGGTGAACTCATGAGCATCTCTCTTTCACGCTTTTTGGTTGAACAACAGCGCGCCAAAGGCCACATTACCGCTGAATTGCGTTTGCTGCTTGAAGTGGTGGCTCGCGCTTGCAAGAGCATCAGCCATGCGGTCAACAAAGGCGCACTGGGTGGTGTGCTCGGTTCTGCCGAAAGCGAAAACGTTCAAGGTGAGGTTCAAAAAAAGCTGGACATCATCGCCAACGAGGTCTTGATTGAAGCGAACGAATGGGGTGGCCACCTTGCTGCCATGGCCTCTGAGGAAATGGACACCATCCACATCGTTCCCAACCGCTATCCCCAAGGCGAATACCTCCTGCTCTTTGATCCCCTGGACGGTTCCAGCAACATCGACGTGAACGTCAGCATTGGCACCATCTTCAGCGTGCTCAAAAAACAAGATCAACAACAAGGTGTGAGCGAAGACAGCTTTTTGCAGCCCGGTCGCCAACAAGTGGCTGCAGGCTATTGCGTCTATGGTCCTCAAACCACCTTGGTGCTGACCGTGGGAGATGGCGTCTTCATGTTCACCCTTGATCGCGAGCAAGGTAGCTTCGTGTTGACGCAATCGAACGTGACCATCCCTGAAGACACCAAAGAATTTGCCATCAACATGTCGAACATGCGGCACTGGGACGCCCCGGTTCGCCGCTACATCGATGAATGTTTGCAAGGCAAAGAAGGCCCCAGGGGCAAAGACTTCAACATGCGTTGGATTGCATCCATGGTGGCTGATGTGCATCGCATCCTGACGCGAGGCGGCATCTTCATGTACCCCTGGGACAAACGCGAACCGCACAAGCCTGGCAAGCTGAGGCTGATGTATGAGGCCAACCCCATGAGCTGGCTGATCGAGCAAGCAGGCGGCGCATCCATCAACGGTAAAGAGCGCATCCTCGACATGCAGCCTACTCAATTGCATGAGCGGGTGAGTGTGATGCTGGGTTCTAAAAACGAAATCCAACGCTTGCAAAGCTATCACCAGCAAAGCCAGTGAGTGTGGTTTTCTGAACCGGTCAGCAGCGTGTTTTAAGGCTTCAACACAACAGGCTGGCTATAATTTTCGCAGTGCCGGAGTAGCTCAGTCGGTAGAGCAGCTCATTCGTAATGAGAAGGTCGGGGGTTCGATTCCTCTCTCCGGCACCACCTTTTGACCCGCTTAATCGGTCTGCCCATTCCCCACACCTCATGGCCTGTGCATTCGCACCAGGCCATTTTTGTTTACAGTGTGCGGTCATGTGCATCCTTGCCCTTCGCTGCCAACCCGGCGCCAAACAAACCCAGGTCGTGGGCTGGCACGATGGGCGGATCAAAATTCAACTCAAAGCTCCGCCCGTGGATGGCAAGGCCAACGAAGTGCTGTTGGCATTTCTGTCCAAATCGCTGGGCGTACCGCGCCAATCTCTGAATCTGGAGTCCGGCGCCAACCAGCGCATCAAACGCGTGAGGATCGATGGGATCGAGTCACATGAAGCCCTTGCCAAATTGGGCTTAGACCCGCCTAATCCCTGAAACCAAAGTCAAATCCACTTGATGAACCACCATGCCGATTCAATTCAAAAGATCCTGGGCTGATCCCGACATTGAGCTCTACCGCGATACGGTGCTGAGATTCATTCACGAGCACATGCTGCCCCATGACGAAGCCGCGCGGCAACGTGGCCACGTGGGTCATGAGTTGTGGCAACAAGCCGGTCAGGCTGGCTTGCTGTGTACCGACATTCCTACCGAATGGGGCGGCATGGGAGGTGATTTCCGCCACGAGGCCGTGCTGCATGAAGAGATGGCCCGCTTGAGCCTGAGCGGCATGAACGCGGCCGTCCACTCCATCGTGGCCCATTACTTTCTGAACCACGGCACACCTGAGCAAAAGCAACGCTATCTGCCCCGCATGGCGCGTGGCGAATGTGTGGGTGCCATTGCCATGACTGAGCCGGGCACAGGTTCTGACCTCCAAGGCATACGCACCCGAGCCGAGCACCATGGCGATCATTTCGTCATTCAAGGCAGCAAAACCTTCATCTCGAATGGATTTCTTGCGGGCGTGGTTTTGGTGGTGTGCAAGACCGATCCGCAACAAGGTGCGGCAGGCACATCGATTCTGATTGTCGACACCGACGACTGCCCTGGCTATCGAGTGGGTCGTGTGCTCGACAAAATTGGGCTCAAAGCGCAAGACACCTCTGAGTTGTTTTTTGATGGGGTTCGCGTGTCCACCGATGCCGTGCTTGGCGGTAAAACCGGCCAAGGCTTTTACCAACTCATGGCCGATTTACCCTACGAACGTTTGATCATTGGTGTGACCGCACTGGCCGCCATGGAAGGCGCCTATGCCGCCACGCTGGACTACGTGCGTGAGCGCAAGGCCTTCGGTCAGGCAATTGCCGACTTTCAAAACACGCGATTCAAACTCGCGGAGATCGCCACAGAAATACAAGTGGGGCGAGCTTTCATCGACCGATGTGTCGAGGATTTGCTCAAAGGTCAACTCGATACCGCCACCGCCTCTATGGCCAAGTTGTGGGGCTCAGAAGCGCAAGGACGAGTGATCGATGCCTGCTTGCAACTCTTTGGGGGCTATGGGTACATGAACGAATACCTGATTGCCCGCTTGTACACTGATGCGCGCATTCAACGGATTTACGGTGGCACCAGCGAAATCATGAAAGAAGTGATCGCTCGCGCCCTTTGAGGAGACACCATGACCGAAGCCTACATCGTTGCCGCCACTCGAACCGCAGGAGGTCGCCGTGGCGGCCGTCTGTCCGGTTGGCATCCTGTTGACCTGGCCGCACAAGTCCTCAACAACTTGCTGGACCGCAGCCAAGCAGATCCCGCATCGATTGACGATGTGATCATGGGTTGTGTGAGCCAAGTGGGCGAGCAATCGACCAATGTGGCGCGAAACGCAGTGCTGGCGTCGCGATTGCCCGAATCGGTTCCGGGTACCTCGATCGATAGGCAGTGTGGCTCTTCCCAACAAGCCCTTCACTTTGCGGCACAAGCCGTCATGTCGGGCACCATGGATGTGGTGATTGCTGCTGGCGTGGAATCCATGACGCGCGTGCCCATGTTCACCTCGTCGGTTCTGCCACAAAAAGCAGGGCTTGGCTTTTATCAAAGTCCTCTGGTCAATGCGCGTTACAACGATGTGATCTTCAGTCAGTTCACAGGTGCCGAGATGCTGGCGCGCAAGTACGGTCACTCGCGCGATGTGCTCGATGCCTTTGCCTTGCAAAGCCATCAGCGCGCTAAGCAAGCCACTGAGTCGGGTGTATTCAAAAGCGAAATCGTCCCCGTCGCGGTCATGGACTCAGAAGGTAGGCCGACTGCCGAAATGCACATCAACGACGAGGGCATCCGCTTTGATGCCACGCTTGAAAGCATAGGCGCCGTCAAATTGCTCCAAGAAGGTGGCATGATCAGTGCCGCCAATGCGAGTCAGATTTGCGATGGCGCCAGTGGCGTGATGGTGGTCAACGAACGCGGTCTCAAACGCCTGGGCATTGCTCCGCTGGCCCGCATTCATCACATGAGCGTCATGGGCCATGATCCTGTGATCATGCTTGAAGCACCTATTCCCGCAACCCAGATGGCCCTGCGCAAAGCTGGCTTGTCGATTCAGGACATTGACCTGTATGAAGTCAACGAAGCCTTTGCACCCGTTCCTCTAGCTTGGCTCAAAACCTTGGGCGCCGATCCTGAGCGACTCAATGTTCATGGCGGTGCGATTGCACTGGGTCATCCACTTGGCGCATCGGGAACCAAACTCATGACCACACTGATTCACGCATTGCATTCGCAAGGCAAGCGCTATGGCTTGCAAACCATGTGTGAAGGCGGTGGCATGGCCAACGTCACCATCATTGAACGAGCATGAGCAACACCGCCATTCAGGACATCATCATCCTTGAGCGAAAGGGCGACATCGCCCTTCTTCACCTCAATCAGCCCGAGCGCCTCAACCCACTGGGTTTGGCTTTGCAGCAAGGTTTGCGCGAACGTTTTACAGAGCTCGCCAACGACCGTTCAGTGCGTGCACTCATCATCACGGGTTCTGGCAAAGCGTTTTGCGTGGGTGCTGACCTCAGTGCCATGCAATCGTCAGACTCTGGCAAGACCTTGGGTGAGCAGTCTTGTGACACCATGTTGAGCCTGTCCAATCGCATCATCGAAGACATTCGTAACTTGCCCTTCCCGGTGGTGAGTGCCGTCAATGGGCCATGTGCCGGTGCAGGTGTGGGTCTTGCATTGGCAGCAGATCTGGTGATCGCTGCGCGTTCGGCTTATTTCTTTTTGTCGTTCATGCCCAGGCTGGGCATCGTCCCCGATCTGGGCAGCACCTGGTTTTTGGAACGCATGCTGGGTCGCCCGCGTGCTGTGGGCATGGCCATGCTGGGCGATCGCGTTTGTGCGCAGCAAGCCTTGGATTGGGGGTTGATCTGGTCTTGCGTGGACGACAGCGCGTTGATGCAAGAAGCCCTGCAACTGGCTGAGCGCTTGTCGCGCCTCCCTGCTCATGCGGCAATGGAAATCCGTCGCGCTTTTGATTCAGCCGCACAGCACGATTTGTCCACTCAGTTGCAATACGAAGCCAGGCGTCAACGCGATTTGATTGACAAGCCCGAATTCGCCGAAGGCGTCAGTGCCTTCCTGAATAAACGTGAGCCCAAGTTTCCTGGCCGTTAAACCGGCCCCTACCCTCACAGCGCATCGCGCATGAAAAACCGCACGGTGGATTCGGCCAAGGCATCCAAGTCCATGGTCTTTTCACCGCTGGGTAAACGCTTGTACCAAGTCACACTGAAGTTGATGGCGCCCATGATGAGCAAGCGAGCCACTTTGGCATCCTGTGCGGCTTGAGGATCCTCTGCTGAATTGGCACCAATCAAACCCAGACGCATCAACTCATTGAGGTTGTCGTGCCAGAGTCGGTCATACTCGTCTTTGACAGCAATGATTTCTTGTTTATGCAAATCCGGCAGACTGCGCCATTCATAGAGCATGACGGCGATGAATTCACTGCCTTCGTCGTGCAATATTCCGTAATGGGTTCTGACCAACATTCGAAAACGCGCCTGAGGCGTGAGTGCTTTTTTCAGCGCCTCGACACTGCGATCAAGTCCTTGTTTGAGGCCCTCTGCCATGACCGCCTTGAGGATGTCTTGTTTATTGGCAAAGTGATAAAAGGGACTGCCTGAGCGCATCCCCACCGCTGACGCGATGTCCCTCACCGTGGTCGCTTCAAAGCCTTTTTCGCGAAAGAGACGTGCTGCCACTCGAACCAGGGCTTGTCGCCGATTGGCCTCCTCGTGAGACATGCCGGCAACCCGGCCCATTCGAGTCAAGTCGATACCCCTTTGGCGCATGAGTGATTTCGGTCGGACATCGTTTCAGGGTTAACACAAATGGCACTGCCGGTTCATTGCCACAACAATGCAAAAAAAAGCAAGTGCTTGGTTTCATCATGTTATTGAAACCGGCTTTTCTGTCAACGATTCGAACGCCTGACTCGAACACAAGGATCACCTCAGGATGCAGGAACTGCAAGTCATCTTCAATGGCTTGGCCCAAGGCTGTATTTACGGCCTCATTGCCATGGGATTCGTGCTCATTTACAAGGCCACCGAGACCGTCAGTTTTGCTCAAGGCGACCTGATGATGCTGGGCGCTTTTTGTGGCTTGGGTCTGACTCAATGGCTGGGCTGGCCTTACTGGTTGGGTGTGCCTTGCGCTCTGCTTGCCATGGCTCTGTCTGGCTGGCTCATGGAGATGGCCATCATTCGGCCCATACTGGGTCAACCCGCCTTCTCAGTGGTGATGCTGACCTTTGGGATCGGCTATGTGGCTCGCGGACTCATCACCATGATCCCCAATGTGGGAACCGACACTCACGCTTTCCCAACGCCTTATTCCGAGATCACTTATTCCTTCAATGGCATGGTGATCGGTGCCAGCCATGTGGTGGTCTTGGCCACCACAGCCGTGCTGTGTGCCTTGCTCTACTTGGTGTTCAGCCGCTCACGCCTGGGCATTGCCATGCAAGCTGCTTCACAAAACCAGTTGGCTGCCTACTACATGGGCATTCCCGTTAAGCAACTCAACGGCCTGGTCTGGGCGCTGGCCGCAGTCGTCGCCACGATTGCGGGTTTGTTGCTTGCTCCCATCACCTTTGTTCATGCCAACATGAGTTTCATTGGCCTCAAGGCCTTTCCTGCAGCAGTGGTCGGTGGCTTCACCAGTTTGCCCGGTGCCATCGTGGGCGGACTCATCATCGGTGTGGTCGAAGCCCTCTCCGGTTTTTACTTGCCCGAAGGCTTCAAAGATGTGGCGGCGTATGTGGTGGTCTTGCTGATGCTGGCCATCAAACCCAACGGCCTCTTCGGCGAAAACCTGCGTAAAAAAGTCTGAAACATGCGTTTCATCTTCAAAACCAATTACGACCAAGACATCCGTTTGGCCAAACATGGTGGTCACGTTTTTTGGTACAGCCTGCTCGCTATTTTTTTGGTCTTAGCGCCCTGGTTGCTTGACGAGTACTGGCTCGCCCAACTCACCTTCGTGCTGATTTATGGTGTGATCGGCTTGGGCTTGATGTTGTTGGCTGGCTTCACCGGACTCTTTTCCATTGGCCATGCCGCGTTTTTAGGGGTTGGGGCCTATACCGAAGCGGTGCTGGCTCAGATGGGTTGGCCTTTTCCTTTGTCGCTTGCCATTTCGGCCCTGATTTCGGCTCTCGTGGGTGCCGTGGTGGGTTTGCCCGCCTTGCGGGTCAAAGGCATTTACTTGGGCATCGCCACGCTGTCGTTTGGTTTCATCGTTGAAGAAGGCCTAGCCCGTTGGGAAAGCGTGACCGGCGGCAATGCTGGCAAGCACGTCCCAGTACTCAATGTGCTGGGCTGGGAGGCCAATGACGAAGCTCGTTTTTATGCCGTCTGCCTGGTGGTCACTGTGGCCTGCACCCTGGCCGTGATCAATCTGCTCAGAAGCCCAACGGGTCGCGCCTTCGTCGCCATTCGTGATTCCGAAATCTCAGCACAAAGCATGGGCATCCACCTCGCTCATTACAAGACCATGAGCTTCATGATCTCAGCTGCTTTGGCTGGCATGGGGGGTGCGCTCTATGCCCACAAATTGCAGTTCATCAGCCCCGATCAATTCAGCATCTTGCAATCCATCGACTTGCTGCTCATGGTGGTGATCGGCGGTCTGGGTTCCATTCACGGCGTATTTTTGGGCTCCATCTTCCTCATCACCATGCCTCAGTTGATTGCTTTGGGCAAAGATCATTTGCCCGATGCGATTGGCCAAGCGCCGGGTTTGCAGGCGGTGGTCTATGGCCTTGTGTTGATCGGGTTTGTTTTGCTCGAACCCATGGGGCTTTATGGGCGCTGGCTCAAAATCCGAACCTGGTTGCAGCTCTTTCCTTTCTACCGAAAGGGCATGTTCAAGCGTCAGAAGAGTTTTCAGAAATCGGATCGACTCAAATGAGCAGCGACACGCTTTTATCGGCCAACCAGTTGTGCATGCGCTTTGGCGGTGTGCTGGCTGTTAATCAGGTGAGCTTTGATGTCAAGCAAGGCGAAGTCTTC